>OLNY01000011.1_pt1 | contig 211182 bp, 190 predicted proteins | sample 1671981 | NCBI WGS metagenome assembly OLNY01 (sample SAMEA3136632, study PRJEB25190) | human gut metagenome | biome: human gut; feature: human-associated habitat; material: faeces | place: Austria | collected 2013
TACTCTTGTCCAACACCCGTGTCAACAACTTTTTTAAACTTTTTTGGACTTTTTTGGAAAAGTTAATTAGATAGGGAGGTTTACCAGGGGTTTTACAATTTACCCAAACAAAAATAGGTTGGAAGATCATCTTCCAACCCACACATAAATACGCACAATATTTAAGCAACTATACAAATTACGTCAGAGACTACTTAAGAGAAAACACGTTCATACAGGGCATATACCAATATCGCGACAACTACAACAACACCAATAATTAAAACAACACGTGTTTTCTTGCGTTCAGCTTCTGCTTCTTTGCGAAGCTGCTCCTCAATTTCTCTTGTCTCTTTCCTGCTCTTCTTTGCCATAAAAAATCTTCTCCCCCAGAAATTATTTCGCTTTTATTCTTAATTGTTCGATTTGTTTTTTAGCGCTACTACAATCTCGTTCGATAAACATTCACAAATCTATGCTTGTTCTACTTCTGTTAGCTTACCTGTTTTGGAGTCAATAATAAAACCTCGAACACTTATCGAGGAAGGAATAAGGGGATGGTGCGCGATCGTTTTTACCGTTTCTCGCACGCTTTCTTCCCCATCACCAAAGCCAGCCAACCACGTCTTAAAATCAATACCGCAATAATCCATCATGGCAATATGATCCATCGACACGCCCGCAGCAAGCATATGATCAATCATTTCTTTGGCATTCATGTGTTGGGCGCCACAATTTGTATGCCCTACCACCATTATTGTTTCGACACCTAATTCAAAAACCGCAACCAATAAACTACGGATCACACTTCCAAAAGGATGGGAAATAACGCCCCCTGCATTCTTAATTATTTTCGCGTCACCATTTTTTAAGCCCAAAGCTGCAGGTAAAAGTTCCGTAAGTCGTGTATCCATACAACTTACAATGGCAAGCTTTTTATCGGGGTACTTATCGGTTTCGTACTGTTCGTAGCGCTTTTCTTCAACGAATTGTTCATTAAAAGCAAGAATATCGTCTATCGTGCTCATGCGATTATGCTCTCTTTCCCAGCTTTAGCGAAATTTTTTTAGCAATGTGACGACACGCCATAACAGGATGATGAGTAATCATACGCGGACCGCTGTATGCCATGATCGTACGAATCTTTGCTCTCATCTCTGGTTTGTAACACTGAATAGTACATGATTCGCAAATTCCTTTATGAAGATGAGGGCACCGTTGCGTACGCTCAGCAGAATACTCAACCACCTCTCTACATTCAGGGCATAGATCATTTTCTCCCTGTATGCCACGGTGGTGGTCACGGCAATAAAGTTGTGCCATGGCCACCACCGTTTTATTGTCACGCTCAAGCCTTCGCTTATCGCGCTCTCTTTGTTTTTCGATCGTATTATGCGAGCCCATTAATGATGAACTGCTTTCTTATCTTCAACTAAACAAATGCGAAGAAACTAACCGTAGATACGTTTCAACTCTGCGTAAGCTTCGTCTGCCTGATCCATTACATCAGTAATAATTTGCTTTACAGGACGAACTTCTTTTACCAAGCCTGCAATCATGCCCGCAGAGAAAGCACCGTGTTCGATGTTGCCATTGCTTGCATCAGCTACAGAACCACGGCAGAACTGATCCAACTCTTCGCTGGTTGCACCAGAATCATGCAGCTTCCAGAATGCTTCCGTGAAGGGGCTCTTGATGCAACGTACTTGCTTCTTGCCGTATTCGCCCGTCAAAACGGTATCGCAGTCAGCAGCATCAACGATCATCTGCTTATATACGTCACTTACAGGGCATTCTTCAGAAGCAAGGAATACGGTTCCCATCTGAACACCTACCGCACCAAGAGCAAGCGCTGCCAAGAAGCCCTTGCCATCGGCGATACCGCCTGCTGCAATAACGGGAATATCTACTGCTTCAGCAACCTGGCGAACCATTGGATAGGTGCACATACGGCCAATATGACCGCCGCCCTCCATACCTTCTGCCACTACGGCAGTAGCGCCCAAGTCCTGCATTTTCTTTGCGGCACGTGCATGCGGAATAAGGCAAACAACCTTAACGCCACCTTCAACCAGAATAGGAACAATCGCATCAGGCTTACCAGCGCTGATCGTGCAAACAGGGACCTTGAGCTCGACACACATACGTGCACATTCTTCTACAAGATCGCTTTCCATAATCAAGTTAACAGCAAATGGCTTATCGGTTAAGGAACGCGCAATTTCAACCTGCTCTTTTACCCACTGAGCATCATGGAGCGTGGAGGCAATAACACCCAAACCACCTGCATTACTTACCGCAGCTGCAAACTTGCCATCAGTGATATGCGCCATAGCGCCTTGGATAATGGGATATTCGATGCCAAGTACATCACAAAGCTCTGTCTTCATATAGTTCCCTTCAACCTATCGCCCTGTAGCGATCTTTACCCTCAACAATTTCAATTTGGATTCTGTTTTTATTCCAACATTTGAAAGGATAGCATTTTTGCATTAAAGACGCGTGAACATCTACTGCGAATTGCGTTTGTTCTTTTCGCTTTCGTTGGAAGTTTCATCAGAGGAAGATGCCTCAGGGATAGCGACTTCAGGATCGGATGCGTCAGTGACGGGCGATTCTGAAACGGACGTCTCGGAAGTATCAGCAGGAGAAGATGTCTTGGAAACAGGCGTATCAGCAGTAGCTGTGTTGGAGGCAGACGCATCAGAAGCAGATATGGCAGCAACAGACGTATCAGATACAGGGGTTTTTGGAATATCGATAGGCTCTACCTCTATAATCGGAGGCTCGCCAGACTGCACCGATTCAGACGGCGCCGATGAAGGCTGCTCAGGCTGAATCTGACTTGCCTGATACGATTGTTCAGGTTGAACTGGTTGATCTGCCTGATAAGACTGACCCATCTGAGCTGCTTGTCCAGCCTGATAAGGCTGTGCGGATTGTTGCTGATCCGCTTGATAAAGCTGTCCTGTCTGCCCCGCCTGATACTGTTGGTTTGCCTGATAAGGCTGCCCAGCCTGATAGGGATTTTGCGCCTGGTAGGTCTGCTGTGCAGCATAGGCATCATAGCGCTGCTGGGACTGTCTTGCCTGCTCAAGCTCGAAAGGCATAGGGTCTTCTTGTCCACCCCATAAATTAACCTGGAACTGACGAGTCCAATAACCCAAAGCACGAGAAATCAAAGCGGTAATCAAAACTGAAATAAAAGAAGAAACTACGCAGAGAATCAGAATCAAGAGCAAGATTATTACCGCAAAAATAACCGCCTGTGTCTCGTTCTGAATGAATGCAACGCCAAAAATAACACTCAGGGTTACCGAAAGCCCGATAAGGATAAATACAGCAATACCTACAACCGCCCCACAAATAAGCGACATGCCAAAAATACGAAGCAAACCTGTAAAGTCATAGCGAAGCATTGCCCAAATTTTGCCGAATTGAAAACCAGATGATAGCGTTCCGTACAAAGCGCAGCGCATAGCGCCTACCCAATAGAAAAACACTACTGCAAACGTAAGAACTAATCCCGCAAGAGAAAAAACGAGCGCCATGAGCAAGGAGCCTACTCCTAAAGGAGCGCTTGAAGCAGTTGCAGCTCCCAGGAAAGAAACCCCTGTAACCATGGATGTTAAAAAGCTAAAGGCACCAGGTATCAGAGAAAATACAAACCCAATTACCAAAATAAAGAAACCACGTTTGTAGAGATTTCCATCCTCATTTCCGAAAATCTTCTCAGGCATGGGACGATGCACGTTCCAAGCTATATCGCGAGCCCAACCATACAGATAGCCATACACTACCAATACGCCGAAAATTGGAATAAAACACAGCAATCCCATACGAAGCATCTTCGAAAACCAACCAGGAGACTTAGTTATATCTCCCCAAGCTGCTGAAAAATATCCCTTTTCCATGTTCGCCCGCTTTCTATTTTTTCTAGCTCTCTAGCAAATCAAAACAAAATGACGCGTAAGCTATTTCATCACCTAAATCTATTCCACTATAAACGAAAAGAAGGGAAGCATATGCTTCCCTTCTTGTATACGTTTCCAATATGAAACAAAGTGTTAAGGTTGCGTTTAGAAACGCTGGACTTAAAGCAACAATGAGTTACTTCAAGGTTACAGCAGCACCAGCTTCCTCGAGCTTGGACTTCATTTCCTCAGCCTTGTCCTTAGCAACGCCTTCCTGTACAGGAGCAGGTGCGGACTCTACGAGTTCCTTAGCTTCCTTCAAGCCGAGACCAGAGATCTCACGAACAGCCTTGATAACAGCGATCTTGTTGTCACCGAAGCCTTCGAGAACAACGTCGAACTCAGACTTTTCTTCAGCAGCAGCTTCGCCAGCAGCAGGAGCAGCAGCTACAGCTACAGGAGCAGCAGCAGATACGCCGAATACTTCTTCGAGTTCCTTTACGAGCTCAGAAAGCTCGAGTGCAGGCATTTCCTTAAGTGCTTCTACAATCTCTTCACGAGTTACAGCCATGATATGACTCCTTTTCTTTTTTAAGTGCGTCTCTTATTGTTGACGCAGATAATTTCAACTTTAAGCAGCTTGCGCTGCAGGGGTGATACCAGGTGGTACCTTAGCAGCTTCTACGCTGCACGGTTGGTGACTTGCACCAGTTGCAGCGAATTTATGCTGCATCCTTCTGGTCTGCGATTGCCTGTACGCAACGTGCGAAAGCCTCCATTGGGCCATTGAGCACGCGTACGGTCTTGACCATAGGATTCTGAAGGCTGCCGAGAAGTTTGGCAATGAGTTCCTCGCGAGAAGGAAGAGCTGCAATCTTTTCAACTGCTTCAGCATCAACGAACGCGCCGTCCATGATGCCGCCCTTGATTACCAGGTTTTCGTTAGCCTTAGCAAAGTCCTTCAACGCCTTTGCAGAAGCAACAGGATCGCCCTCTGCAAATACGAAAGCGGAAGGACCAGCAAGAACCTCGTCCATTTCAGGCATATCCAGCTCTTTGAGAGCAAGGCGAACCAACTTGTTCTTATGAACCTTCATGATTGCACCAGCCTCGCGGATGCTGTTACGCAACTGCTCGGACTGCTTTACCGTAAGGCCACGATAGTCTACAACCCACATTGCTTGAATGTCGGTAAGATCTTGCTTGATCTCTGCGAGCCTTTCAGTGTTCTGTACGCTTGGCATATGTGTTGTACACCTCCTTTTCAAAGCATCCGGTTCCGCACCATTGGGTGGGTCGAGCCTTGAAAAGAACGACCCCCTGTGCTCACGACAGCAGGGGGTCGGTAAAGACTTAACATTTACTAACCACCTCGGCGGGCCACTTTCGTGATTAAACCTACTCGGTACCAGCTGTCTTGGGCAGCGGAACAGTTTTCCGTCAACACTGCAATTTTTTGCAGCCGACTTATAATTACAAAAGACGTTTTGATAGTCAAGAAGAAATCACGATAGTAAGAACAAGCACGCTACAATTTCACATTTTCTTCCCATTTTCTCCTTCTTCCTGCCATTTACTTGATTACCCTTCTCGCCTGCGAACATTACCTTGCTATTTCTTTTAGAAACCTTGAAGCTAGAAAGGTCGACGAGAAAGGACCCCTTATGAAAGTTGCGTTCTTCCCGGGTTGCATGGTTGATATGTTTTACCCCGAGGTCGGAATTGCTGCCGTTAACGTACTCGAACGCCTTGGTTGCGAAGTGGAACTTCCCGATGACCAAGTTTGCTGCGGTCAGCCTTTTTCTAATTCTGGCTACATCGAAGAAGCAAAACCAATGATGAAAAAAGTCATTGATGCTTATAGTAAATACGACACTATTGTTTCATTAACTGGTTCATGCGCTTGGGCTATCAAGGCTGAATACCCTCACTTTTTTGAAGACGATGAGGAATACAGTCGAAAAATTGCAGATCTTGCACCGCGCATCTATGAATTTACTCAATTTATTGTAGAAGTACTCGGAGTAACCGATGTTGGCGCTCACTTAGAAGGAACGGTTACCTATCACGCAAGCTGCCATCTTACTCGCATGCTCGGAGTTAAAGAGCCACCGCTTACCCTTCTTAAAAACGTTGAAGGTCTTACCTATATAGAAATGCCCGAAATGGATCGTTGCTGCGGATTCGGAGGAACGTTTAGCGTAAAAGAGCCTGAAGTATCGGGTCACATGGTGCAAGAAAAGGTTGCTTTCGCTCTTGCTACAGGTGCTGATTACTTGTGCGGAGCCGACCAGGCTTGCCTTATGAATATCAAAGGTGCCCTTGATCGCATGCGCGAACAGGGCATCGTTTCCAGCAATATGAAAGTGCTCCATATTGCTCAGATTCTCGATTCACGATTGGAGGCGTAAAACATGTCTTCCATCATTTATGACAACGCTCCCCTAGAAGAGCGCATCCATCGCTCACTATCTGACACCTTCAAGCATCGCGCTATCGAAACAGCACAGGATGTTATTACAGGAAAGCGCGATGCACTTGTAGCAGAAGTTGACAACTGGGAAGACTTCCGTGATCACGCTGCTGCGATTCGCGATCATGTATTAGCTAATCTCGATTACTACGTGCGTGAATTTGCTACCAATGCAGAAAAGAATGGAGCCCATGTTTGCTTCGCTCCCACCGACACCGATGCTCTTGAGTGTATCTTAGATATCTTTGAAGATCTTGGTGCTACCTCATGCGTAAAATCCAAGAGCATGATGACCGAAGAAATTGGTCTGAACAAATTCCTGGAAAAGCACGGTATCTCCGCCATAGAAACTGACTGCGCCGAACACATTATTCAAACCGCAGGAAATGCACCTTCTCATATTGTTGTTCCTGCACTTCATTTCGATCGTACTTCCATTCGAGATCTGTATCAGCAGCGTAAAGGTTATACAGGAAGTGACGATCCCGAAGAAATTACCCGTTTCTTGCGTAAAATCTTACGCCCAGAATTCATGAGTGCCTCTGTTGGTGTTACGGGATGCAACTTCGGCGTTGCTGAAACAGGATCATGCACCCTTGTTTCCAACGAAGGTAATGCACGCATGACTTCAAGCATTCCAGAAACCCAAATTGTTGTTATGGGCACCGAACGTATTGTTCCCGACTTGCGCTCGCTTGATGTTTTCATGAAACTGCTCGTTCGCAGTGCTGTTGGCGCAAAAATCTCTGGTTCGTTTTCCGTCAATACGGGACCTCGTCGCGAAGGCGAAGCAGACGGGCCCAAAAACGTACATATTGTTATTGTCAACAATGGACGTACCAATATACTTGGCAGTGAGTTTAAGCCTATGCTGCGTTGCATTCGCTGTGGTGCCTGCATGAATTCGTGCCCTGTATATCGCCACATTACTGGTCACGGCTACGGCTCTATCTATCCGGGTCCTATGGGCATTGTACTTACTCCCCTTCTTGTGGGATACAAAGAAACCGCGAAGCTGCCCTATGCTTGTTCGCTTTGTGGATCGTGCGCAGATGTATGCCCTGTAAAAATTCCTCTTCCTGCTCTTATTGCACAGCACCGTCGCAATATCGTTTCTTTGGGATATGTGTCACCTGCAGAAAAAGCAGCGTTCACTGCTGCTGCAGCAACGTTCTCTAGCCGCGCCCTTTACGGTATGGCAACCAGCGTTGCTCCTTCTGTTATGAAAGCGCTTACTGGCAACACCAACCAGATCGATAGAAGCTCTACCTTTATTCCCGTATTAAATGGTTGGACTGCTTCGCGCAACTTAGATCCTATGAGCAAACAGAAATTCCGTAGCTGGTTTGCTCAGCACAAAAAGCAGGAAGCGAATGCCAAACGCTCTAAAACCGCACAGGAAATATCTGCTGCTGCAACCCGCGTCCACAAAGCACTCGAGAAGACCATGGACAAAAAGGTAGCTGATGTAACCATGTCTACCACTTCCGAACGAAAGGAGGGCTAAATGAGTACGGTAAGCCTTGAAGAATTCTTGAAACCCATTTCAAACGCACTTGGTCGTACTGAGCCTCCTTCAAGCGTTGATGTCTGCCAGGCAACAAAAGCACCTCTTGCAAGTGATTTTCATGCCTACACCACCGAAGAACTTGCTTCGTGGTTTATCCAAGAAGCTCAAAAGATGGGCACGATGGTAAAAGAGGCAACTCCTAGCAGCGTAGCATCTGCCGTTGTTGATTTGGTCAATCAGTTTGGCGAAGGCGGACACGTAATCTATGCCGATGTGTCGGAGATAGACGAATACCAGATCCCAGAAGCTTTAAGCAACGAATCACTTGAAGCTATTCGTTGGGATCCTTCCAGCCGAGAAGCAAGTGTGGGTCGCGCAGAAAATGCCGATGTAGGTATTACGGTGGCTAGTGCAGGTATCGCCGAAACGGCGACTATCATTCAGAAATGTACCGCCCAATCGGGTCGCTCTATATGCCTGCTTCCCATCGGGCATATCGCACTACTTCGAAAGAAAGACATCTTCCCTTACATGACTCAGCTCATGGACGACTGGGAAGAAAAGGTGGCCGCAGGCGAAGCTATGCCTTCAAACTATACCTTTATCAGTGGTCCATCTAACACTGCCGATATCGAATTGGTTCGCGTAGTAGGAGTTCATGGTCCTGTACATGCAGGAGTCATCTTGATTGACGAGGAGTAATTACTGCTTGTAGTCTTATCTGCAAGAAAAAGTCTCAGCTTACCGTTTCGCTGTTCAAAAGGCTTCGCACCTGCGAAGCCTTTTTCATGCGCTTCACTGCATCATGCCTAATTTACACGCGCATTCTTTGAATGCGCTGTTTATAAACTATGCTTTCTGAGTTCACTTCGCCCTTTTCTTGCAGATAAGACGCAAAGCTTAATCACTGTTTGCCGTTTATGAGAAGTCATTTCTTCACGTCGTTATGAAAAGCAATAATTAATGCTCTGATTCAGTGATATCCAAATCTTTTGGAATTAAACGATACGCCAGATACGCCACAAGAAGCATCACTATCCCACCGACCACCGAAGTAATAACAATAGAATCACTAAAGGAGCGAGAACCCGCCACGATTAATTCCGTAGCACCAGTTTCTTGTGCGATAGTTACCGCTGCGGCATAAGACTGCATAGCTTGATCTACCAAAGACTGATCAAGACCTGATTCAACAAGAGCTTGCGCGTTTAACCCCAATCGATACACCACCGAAGCAACGCTGCCCATAATTGCCACGCCTAATACATTACCCAAATCGTAGGCAATTTCTTCAATAGCTGCAGCACTTGAAGCTTTAGTGGGTGGCGTTGAATTCATAATTGCAGCAGAGCCAATTGCCAACACTCCCGTACCAACACCAACTAAGGCACTAGAAATTGCAACGGGAATATAGGTAAGGTTTCCTCTAAATGGCAATAACATAAGCATGGCAAATGCAGCAGTAAGCAGACCAATCACCAATACTTTATGGGCAGGAAAACGCATAGCTAGCGCAGGCGCAGAAGCACCCGCAATAAGAGAAGCAATAGCGAGCGGCAAAAGTTTCACGCCAGATTCCAAAGGCGTGCTTCCATCAACAAGTTGCAACCATTGCGCAAGCAAAAACAGCAATGCCGCCATAGCAAACATCGAACCTAACGCTACAAGCACGCCTCCGGTAAACATACGGTTTTTAAAAAGCGTAACGTCAATAAGTGGCGTATTGGTGCGAAGAGCACGAATTACGAACAACACAATGCAGAGTATTCCTACCATAATGGCAATAAGCGCAGCGATATCACTCGGACTCATTTCTGCAGCAAGACGCTTAATGCCCCACATTAAACTTGCCATTCCCACTAAAGAAATTAAGGCAGCAGGAATATCCCAAGGACCATTGCCTACAACATGAATCTCTGGCAAGACAAACACTCCCACAAGCAGCACCAATGCCATCAAAGGAATATTTACTAAAAATGCAGCATGCCAGCTTAAATGCTCTAAAAGAAAACCACCGATAATAGGACCAAGCGCCATACCCAGTCCTCCCAAAACCGACCACGCCGCCAGAGCAAAAGCTCGCTCTTTAGCATCGGTAAAGATATTTCGAATCATCGAAATAGTAGTGGGCATTATCATTGCAGCGCCTAACCCCAAAAAGGCACGGATAGCAACGACCTGCCAAGGAGTATTCGCCCCCACAATAAGTGCGCTGCCAATACAGAATACGAGTGCACCACCAAGAAGCATTTTCTTTCTGCCTATACGGTCGGATAGCGAACTGGCCGACACCAGCAAACCCGCAAGCACAAGTGAATAAGCATCCACGATCCAAAGTTGCTCATCTGAAGTTGGTTGTAATTCTGCCGTCATACTAGGAAGGGCTACATTGAGTACTGTTAAATCTATTGACAGAACAAACTGCGCAAACAAAAGCACCATAAGTGCAGCCCACCTATGCATGCGTGAAAGCGCTGGAACCTGCGCCTTTACCTGATCTGGTTTACTTGATGCGTCAGCGTATTTTACTGGCGTATCGAGCGGCATAGAATCTAACCTCCTCGGCTTTTTCACTTAGAAACACGGAAAAAGCTGGGAGTTTTACCTCCCAGCTTTTATTGCGACTTTATTTGCTCGTACTCGACGCTAGAACTTACGCCGCTACGCCGTTTTCTGCACCTGTGGCAGCATTATCTGCCGTTGCAGAATCTCCTGCTGCAGCATTTGAATCTTGATTCTGGTTAACTGGCTGACTAATAGAATCAACCGTTACCAAGGATCCGCCGCCCTTAGAGAAGTTAAGCGTAATGTCGTCGCCTTCCTTGTAACGAACGATGTCTACGATATCTGCAACAGAACAATCATAGAGCGTATCGTTGCCCGCAAGCATTACGTAGTAGTGAGTGTCACCACCAAGAACGACTGGCGATATCAGCGAAATCGTACCTGTAGCCGAACCTTCCGTTACAGTAGATTCCTCTTCACTGCCTTGAATCTCAATGCCATTGCTCCTCAAAAGCTGCTTGTATGCATCTTCTGTTTCCTCAATGGTGTTACCAACCGCTACATTCTGATAACGCTGAATATCAATCATGGCATACATCTTTACCAAACCAGCACTGTCCTTAAGAGCAATGAAGTAAGTAGGCTGTCCACCAACGTTGATAAGCAATGGGAAGGTTGCAGTGTAGCGCATTTGCTGTACCTGACCTTCAGCGGAACTCATAGCAGAATCTTCTGTTGCACCCGCTACTGGGTAGAACTTGGATTCGGCGGTACGCTGATTAATCAAGACAAAACCGATAATTGAATTGTCGGATGTTGCAGAAGTTACACCGCTGTATACCCATACGTCGTCATCTTTAACAACATAGTTGTAGCCAAGATTGCCATCTGTTCCAGGAGTGGTCTGACGAACACCGCTCTGACCAAGCCAGGAGTTAATCCAACCGCCAGAAAGCGAACCGCTCCAGTTGTACTGTTCAATCAACAATTCAGCAGGATAAGCGCGGTCTACCCATTGAGGAACATCCTCAATAGCAAGGTCTTGGCACTCGCCGGTATTTGCGTCACACATAATAACGCGTGAAACCGTCTGACCACCGAATAGGCCAACCTTAAAGTCCATTACGGGATACAGCCAATAAGGCTTGCCGTTGTCGTCAATTTCAAAAGACTTATCACCCAAGATATAGAACGGATAAGAAAGCTGAACATGACGATCTACGTTATTGAACAGCGGATCAGAGTCAGAATAGTAAATTGGCTCGTCAAGACGAACGATCTGCGTATCCTGCGTGCTCATGTTTACAATGACGTATCCAGGAATACCCGTGTCTTTGTTTGACCACCACTTAAACAGGTCAGCATAGTTCAAAGGACTTACGCGAACAGGTGAATCCTGATAGTTGATCTGTGTATAGATGTCGTCAATAACATACTGACTTACATAGTCAGCCATCGCGCCCATGGTACGGTTACCCAACAGCATTGCGGAATCGCGATCAATAAACGGGATTTCAGAATAGTCGACTTCTTGAATATCCGTTGCGAAGTCCGTTTCTTCAGTTTGCAAAATGGTTGCATACTTTTCTGCATTGCCTGGGAAAAGGCTCAACGAAAGCAGTGCACCCACCAATCCAACTGCCGCAATAACCAGCGGAATAAACATAAGAATTTTAAAGCGCTTTGACTTCTTTTCGCTCTTCTCTCGTTTACCCATACCATTGGCATAGATTTGCTTAAACGAGAAGAAGATTAAAAACGACGGCAGCAAAATAAAGATTGCTAGCGCAAACCACAGATCTACACTGTGGATGTTAATGGGTGGATGGAACCACCAATAACAAAATGCAAGTACCAATACGACCAGCACAGCAATAATAATAAGCGCCTTTTTGCTCATCTGTGACAAAGCGTCACGGAATGCGCTGAATTCATTGCCGCCAGGACGATGGCCACCACGACGTGGACCTCCTGCAGGTCCATCTGAATCGCCGCCATTAGCTCCAGCACCACCAAATCCAGCGCCGCCCTGAGCGGCACCAAATTGCTTTAGCAAGTCTGCCCAACTGACTGGTCCTTGATTATTCGGATCTGCCATAAGGCTCCTTCCTCTTGTATACGTAAATAGTTATTGTATCTGATTATTCGCGCAGAAAACATGCAGTTCATGTAAAACAAAAGGCGCACAAGAATAACTTGTGCGCCTTACCTAAAGCAAAGTTAGTTTTACCAGGATTTCTTTACGTCTATAAGTCTTCCATTGCGAAAAAACTTTTACAAAAACCCTCGTCACAAAACAACAGAATTGCTCTAATTTGGCAGCTCCGTAAAATGACAAAGCAACTCTTGCCCGAGCGCCTTACGCAAGAGAGCGCAATACGTACTGCAAAATACCTCCGTTGTAGTAATATTCGCCCTCCGTTGGAGTATCGATGCGAACTATTGCGTTAAAGGCAACCGTTGTACCATCCGTCTTTGTTGCAGTAACACCAACGGTAGATGGATTAGGCAAGCCTTGAGAGAAATCAATCGCATCTACGCTGATAGTTTCACTGCCATCCAAACCAAGCGTCTCAGCATTTTGGCCCTCTTCAAACTGCAGCGGCAAAATACCCATACCAATAAGATTAGAGCGATGAATACGCTCGAAACTTTCTGCGAATGCAGCACGAACTCCTTGAAGCATAGGACCTTTAGCTGCCCAGTCGCGCGAAGAACCGCTGCCGTACATCTTGCCCGCAAGCACTACCAAGGGAATGCCTTCTTCTTGATAATGAGCCGCAACATCATAGACTGCTTTTATTTGTCCATCAAGAAAGTCTTTGGTCCAGCCACCCTTCTTGCCTTCGGCAAGCTTATTAGTCAGTTTCACGTTAGCAAAGGCACCACGCATCATAACTTCATGGTTACCACGACGTGCTCCATAGGTATTGAACTCAGCAGGTGCTACTCCATGCTCTTCTAAGTAGCGAGCTGCAGGCGAATCATTAGCAATGGAACCTGCTGGCGATATATGATCGGTGGTAATAAAGTCGCCCAAGTTCAAAAGCACACGAGCATTATTAATATCAGCTGGAGCCTTTGCTTCGCGGGTCATGCCATCAAAGTATGGAGCACGACGCACATAGGTCGAATCTGGATCCCATGCAAATACATCGCTTGCTTCCCTACTAAGAGATTGCCAAGCCTCATCGCCAGCAAATAAGCCAGCTCCCGCTCGATCAAATACCTCCTTAGTGCAGCAACGCGCAAGAAGGTCTTGAACTTCAGCATTATCAGGCCAAATATCGCGCAAGTATACTTCGGTTCCATCCCCTTTAACCCCTAGTGGCTGGGTTTCGAAATCGAAATCCATGGTGCCTACCAGTGAATAGGCAATTACTAACGCGGGCGCACACAGATAGTTCTGCGACACATCAGGAGAAATACGTCCTTCAAAATTACGATTACCAGAAAGAATGCTTGCAAGCTCAATTTCGGAAGCAATTTCGTGCAAGGCAGGCAATACAGGACCTGAATTACCAATACAGCTCATGCAACCAAAACCGCAGGTATAGAAGCCCAAATCGCGCAGCGCAGGCATTAATCCTGCAGCGTCTAAGATATCTTCAGTAGCGCGAGAACCAGGAGCAAGAATGGTCTTTACCCATGGCTTTGGCTGCAAGCCTGCCGCTGCCGCATTTCGCGCCAGAACACCAGCTGCCAACATCATGCTTGCATCGGTTGCCGTGGTGCAACTCGTTACTGCAGCAATAGCAAGAGCGCCATGGGTTAGCGCATATTTCTCGCCCAACAGTTCAACTTCAACCGTTTTTTGAGTATCAAGGTTTCTTTGAGCACAAATTGCTTCGAAAGATTGTTTTGCTTTTGCCACATCAATGCGATCATGAGGACGAGAGGGACCTGCGACGCTTCGAGTAACGCTCGATAAATCAAGCTCAAGCACCTTAGAGTACACGCGTGTTGGTGCACTCGGATCATTCCAGAAGCCCTGCGCTTTCGCATACGCTTCAACTAACGCAACCTGCTCGGGAGTTCTTCCCGTTAGCTCAAGGTATTCAAGCGTTTTATCATCAACGGGGAATAACGTACACGTTGAGCCGTATTCAGGAGTCATATTAGAAATACAAGCACGCTGAGTTGCGCTTAAGCTATCAAGACCTTCGCCAAAGCATTCTACAAAGCAGCCCACAACTCCTTCAGCACGAAGCATTTGTGCAAAGGTAAGAGAAACGTCCATTGCACTTACTTCAGGAGAAAGCTTACCCGTAAGTTTTACGCCAATAACACGAGGAACCAACGTAGTAATAGGCTGGCCAAGTGCTGCGGCTTCTGCCTCAATACCGCCAACACCCCATCCCAAAACACCAATACCGTTTGCTGTGGGCGTATGGGAATCAGTACCTACTAAAGTGTCGAAATAAGCAACACTACCCTCTTCGTCTTCGCGAGTCATAACAACTGACGCAAAGCGCTCAATATTGAGCTGGTGGCAAATGCCTGCTCCAGGAGGTACAATGCGTACATTTTCGAAGGATTCCTGCGCCCACTTCAGAAATTCGTAACGTTCTTTATTTCTGTCAAATTCCAATGCCATATTCTGTTCAAGAGCACCTGCACAGCCTGCAACATCGGCAATAACCGAATGATCAATGACCAAATCACAAGGAACCTGAGGATTGATGTTTTTAGGATCTCCCCCTAATTCCATACAGGCTTCACGCATAACCGCAAAGTCAACAAACACAGGAACGCCAGTAAAATCCTGAAACAAAACGCGAGCAGGGCTGAATTCAATTTCATTCCCAACCTCGCCTGCAAGACCCGCCTCCATCAGTCGTTCCGACAATTCCTTGGCTCGTTCATCGCTTGGCGCTAAGCGCAAAATATTTTCCAGAAGAACCGTAAGCGAAAAAGGCAGCTTCTCGTGTCCCTGAATGCCAGAAACAGGATAATACGTATATGTCTTATCTCCCACATTCAGAATCGCTGATCGGTTGTTCATTAGACCCTTCCTTCCCGAGAAGCAACACGCCTCCCGCTTTGGTTCTATAAATATATCTTTACTGCTCTAACGCACCGATAAGTGCATCAGTAAACTGGGTACACGTTGCAGGCTGCTGGCTTGAACCAAGAGCTTTGCAAATGTCAGCTGTTAGAACACTGCCTTCTGCATAAACCTTACGGACCGCTGCCCTTATTCGCTCGGCAATTTCAAGTTCCCCTAAATGATCAAGCATCATAGCAGCCGAAAGAACTTCTGCTGTGGGGTTGCACATATCCTTGCCTGCAATATCAGGTGCAGAACCATGCACTGCTTCAAAGATGGCATATTCAGAACCGATATTTGCGCCTGGCGCAATTCCCAAACCGCCAACAAGGCCAGCGCAAAGATCACTTGCGATATCGCCATATAGATTAGGGAAAACAATAACGTCAAACTGAGAAGGATCCATAACAATATTCATACAGAACGCGTCAATAATATTGTCGTTAAATTCAACTTTTCCTTCGTATTCTTTTGCAACCTCACGCGCAACCTTCAAAAACAAACCATCAGAATACTTCATGATATTTGCCTTATGAGCTGCGGTAACCTTCTTGCGACCATGCTTCAAGGCGTACTCGAAAGCGAAGCGAACAATATTTTGTGTTGCGGTAACAGAAATAGGCTTGATAGAAATGCCTGAATCAGGACGAATGGTTCCCGCATTGTGATCTTTGCAAAAAGCAATAAGATCTGCCGCTTCAGAACTACCCTCTTCAAATTCGATACCCGCATACAGGTCTTCCGAATTTTCGCGAACCACTACCAAATCAACGCCATCATAACGACCGCCTGCTCCTGGAATAGACATGACAGGACGAAGGCATACATTTAAATCAAGAGTTTTACGCAAAGCAACATTTACGCTACGAAAACCTGTTCCTACAGGAGTAGTGATAGGACCTTTGATGGCAACTTTATTGCGACGAACAGCTTCAATGGTGCTTTCAGGTAAAGGAGTTCCACAGGAATCCATCATATGAGCGCCAGCTTCAGCAATCTCCCACTCAATATCAGCTCCAGCCGCTCGTACTACACGCTGCATAGCGGAAGTTGTTTCTGGACCAATACCATCTCCAGGAATCAACGTAACGGTATGCTTTGCCATCGAATCACTCCTTAGTAATCGTAGAAAAAGCCTTACAAATGCATCTCTTGCTCAGTTGGTGTACCGCTGCCTGCATATTTAGGGTGCACCTAGAACACGTAGCATACGCATTCAGCGCATATACTCAACACGCTTTGAGATACTCTTTGATAGTGTAGCTTTGTAGCGCTCTATCATAGTGGAGTATGAAGAAATGTAACGTAGATTTCTCTACACGGACACATACACAGGATAACTGTGCAACAAAAAGGCGAACGGGTATCTGTTCGCCTACAATCTAACACGTAGCCTATTCGGTTCAAACGTTAGCGCACTACCCTAGGAAAGATTGTCGATAATTTGCTGACTGCGACGCTTCAGAGCACCTTTGCCATGTTGGGCATCAAAAGCGACACGCTCTTTAAGGCCTTCTTTCACTTCAGGAGCAAGCTTGCCCGCAGAAAAAGCAATAATTGCTACGAGCATATCCTGATATTCATAGTCGCCGTGATAGCACTGAATAGCTTCATCTAAGAGCGGCCATACTTTTTGAGAGCGGTTTTCAGTAGTTGCCCCTAAAGCACACAAAAAACGTAGAGCAGCAAGACGAACGAAACCGTTATCTTCATCAAAGAGTGCGGTTTCTGCCCCCGCGATACCTTTATCGCAAGTACGCGACTCAAAAGGAACCAGCTCAGTTAATACATCAAGAGATTCCCATCGAGTTTGTGCTTCTGGACGATTGAGCGCATCAATAAAATCGTTAGCATAAGAAACAAGGGCTTCAGGATTGATTTTTGCTACCTGAGCAAGCACAGAAGCGGCATTTTGGCGATCACGACGCGTTGACCCTGATAAAGCAAGAACAACTTCTTTGATCAAATCCTCGGACTGAAGAAGTTGTACTGCAAGATCTTTTGCGCTCTGCGTTTTTTCGCTCATGAAGTTCCTCCGATCGGTGCCAAGGCACCTGTTACGTATGCAATCCTCTGTAAATACGGTGCATGCAGCCTGAAAGCATCAATATTTATAAATGTTAATTATCACATTTTATTATAGTCGCAATGCAAAAAACTTCGAGGAGTATCGGTAGGCGAAAACGTCAAATCAACAAAGGACAGAACCCTATTCTTTGCAGGCTTCCGCAAAATAATCTATAAGAAATTTCTTGAGCGCATCAACTTTAGGCGAAGAAGGCGCGTTTTCTGGCACACGCAAATAGAGGTAGCGCGTTCGTTTAACATCGCTCAAAGGAACATAGACTAAATCGTCTCTGCTATCGTTTGCCCAGGTTACTACTGGTGCAAGCGTAATTCCTACTCCGCGAGCTACCAGTTCTTGAATCTGTATATAAGATTGGTTTTCCATATACAAATTTGGACTAAAACCTGCTTCCTGGAACATACTGTCCACAATGTTTCGTAACGAACCTACGCAATTAACGATGAAAGGCTCATTTACCAAATCTGCCAGCGCTACCGACTTTTTAGTAGCGTAAGGCGAATCCTTTGATACAAGAAGAGAAATTTTTTCTCTTCCCAATAGCGTATATTCGCCCCCTTGATGATATTTCGGAGACGCGAAGAAAATAAGATGTGGTATTTCTTCGGTATATTCGGTCTTTTTCGAATCGCTTACACGCAAAAGTACTCGTGGATGCATTTCTTTAAAACGCATAAGGATCGTTTCGTTGTTTCCCATAGGAACAGGAGCGTACAACGTAATAACATGCTCTTTTTTCTTTTGATATAGCTCGACCTCAAGAGAAACTCTATCGAGCGCATTGAGCGCCGTATTGGCGCAGCGAAGGGCAATTTTACCCGCGTCATTCAAAACAAGCGTTCTTCCCTTTCTATCAAATAGTTGAACACCTGTTTCCTCTTCAATCTGACGCAACGCACGAGAAAGAGAGGGCTGTGAAATATGAAGCTTATCTGCTGCTTCACTCATGGTTTTTGATTCAGCAATTGCTTTAAAGTAATACAACTGATGAAAGTCCATTTGTCCCCCTCTTTTCGTTTGTAGGTGTAATACAGAGGCCCTACAGACCGCAGTCTGCAGGGCCTTAATTTGGCTAGTGACTATTCCTCTGGGAACAATTCATCCAAGATTTCCTGAGTTGGCATCTTAACGCCGTACCAAATTTCTTCACCGGTAGCAGCTTGCTCGATCATCATGCCAATACCGCCGATAATCTTGCAGCCCTTTGCCTCAGCATCTTTGAGGATCTGGGTCATGCGAGGATGATAAACAGCGTCAGCTACAACCATACCCTCTTTGATAAGTTCAGCAGGTACTGGAGTTTGACCAGCGCTGTCGCCCATACCAACAGGAGTAGCATTGATAAGAATATCAGACTCAGCAATAGCTTCCTTCATTTCATCCTTATTTTCAAAAGCATGAAGAATCATTTCTGCGCCTGTCTTTTCCTGAACGCGAGGAAGAAGATCAGTTGCACGAGTGTAAGAAGGACCACCTTCACGTGCAAATACATGCACCTTCTTGGCACCATCAAGAGCAGCCTGAACCAAAATTGCAGAACCTGCACCACCAGGACCAACTACCGTAATAGTTTTGCCTTCAATTTCTTCGTCATGATTACGGATGTTCTGCATCATGCCAGTACCATCGGTGTTATGACCGGTGATCCTGCCGTCTTCTTCCTTCTTCAAGACGTTTACCGCACCCATCAGCTCTGCACTGTCTGAAAGACCGTCAAGCAAAGGAATAATAGCTTGCTTGCACGGCATGGTTACGTTGCTACCATCCCAGCCGTCCATGCGCTTCATAGCAGCAATGATGTCGGGCAGATCATCTTGCTTAACATCAAACACGATGTAGATAGAGTCTACGCCCAACTTTTCAAAGGAAAGGTTGTGAGTAGCTGGTGACATCGAGTGACGAATTGGGCTACCCAGCAAGCTGATAAGGTGGGTGTGACCACTGATTTGAATTTTCTCTGGCATAATTATTCCCTCTTTCTCCTTGTGTACCTTATTTTTAGTCTAAAACCTAGAAACTAACTTCATTTATGCAAATACTTCGTGCAAGTCATCCATGATGCGAATAGCTTGCTTTACCTGAACCTGACCAGGTGCAGAAGCCTTTTCGAGCGAGCAGAATGTAATAGCAGATCCAAACAGCTCTCCAGCCAAGCGGGTAATGCTTCCTTCACGACCCATTGCCATAGTCAACAGAGGTTTGTCGCTGTGAATATGAGACATTTCTTCGGTTGCGGCCAAAAGCTTCAGCGCATCTTGAGCACTATTTGCCATGGTTGCAATCTTAGGAATATCAGCACCCAAATCCGCCATATGAGTAAGAAGGTTTACCATCCATTCAACCGAAGGAGTTCCTGCAAAGTTGTGATAAGAAATAACGGTCTTTACGTTATGTTTCTTTGCACATTCAACCAATTCGAGAACAGCGGCATCGCCAATCCAGGTTTCAATATCAACCAAGTCCACTGCCTCAGCCTCAATGATTGCCTTATTAAGTGCAACATATTCCTCTACAGGAATCGTAAGCTGACCGCCTTGGCTCGTAGAACGGAACGTAAATAAATAAGGATTATTAGGAAGTGCTTTACCAATTTCTTTAGAATGTTCTGCCATCTTTTGTGGGTCATGTACATCTGCTGCAAAATCGCCACGCCACTCAAAGCATTCAACGCCAGACTCGATACCCTTTGCGATTAATTCAATGTTTTCGTCAACCTGAGCGCCCATAAGAGAAATGATTGTCTTTGGACGACCTTCCCCAAGTTTGACCCCTTTAATATCAAGTGCCTGAACCATATTTCCTCCTGGAATGAAAACCTTTAACTAGGATACTTACCTATCAACAATTCGTATATTATCGTTAAATTGATTAGCAGATTATATAGTTTAAGTATCTCTTTATTACATTTGAGGTATATATTTCAGCTTTTGCGTATGCCTTATGCATCAATTAAGGTATATCGAGATTTTGGCTAAAGAAAAGCAGTTTGCTGCAGATCAAAAGAAGAAACTGTATTGCCTTACAGCCAATGAAGGATAACGATTTATTGTTCAAAATCCCCTAATTAACAGCTCAGGATATATGCAACAAAAAAGGCGCCTCCTTTACGGAGACGCCTTAACGTCATAACGGTAAACGAAATACGTTACTCAGCAGTGGTGTATTCGCGATTTACAGAGCTATCAACAGGAACGCCAGGGCCCATAGTAGAAGTAACCGTAACGGACTTTACATACTTACCCTTAGCAGCTGCTGGCTTCATGCGAAGAATTTCGTCATATACAGCGCCGTAGTTTTCAGCAAGCTGCTCAGCAGTGAAGGAGCACTTACCGATAATTACATGGCAGATACCATAACGGTCAGCACGATACTCAACACGGCCACCCTTAAGCTCTTTAATTGCCTTAGCAACATCTGGAGTAACGGTACCAAGCTTAGGATTAGGCATCAAGCCACGAGGACCAAGAACCTTACCAAGACGGCCAACCTTAGCCATCTGGTCTGGAGTAGCAACCGTAGCGTCAAAGTCAAGCTTGCCAGCCTGAATGTCAGCTACCAAGTCGTCAGAACCTACAATGTCAGCGCCTGCTTCTTCTGCAGCACGAGCAGCATCGCCTTCAGCAAAAACTGCAACGCGTACAGTCTTACCGGAGCCGTTAGGAAGGCTTACTGTGCCACGAAGCTGCTGATCTGCCTGACGGGTATCAATACCCAGACGGAAATGAGCCTCTACAGTTTCATCAAAGTTAGCAGGATGAATTTCCTTAACTAAAGCAAGAGCAGAAAGTGGAGCATAGTTCTTGCCTGCTTCGATTTTGGCCTTAGCCTCATCATATTTCTTAGACATTAATAATTCCTTTCGTGGTATGGCGAGTATGTTCTACTCTTCCACCTATCAGCTAATGCGATATGCACGAGCTGGTTTTAATAACCGATAAAGCTGCTAAATTACTCAGCAGATTCGCCCTGAAGCAAAGCAGCCAAACGACGAGTAACCTTGTACTCCTTCTTAGGAGCACGGCCTTCGATGGTAACACCCATGGAACGTGCGGTACCAGCAACGATTTCCATAGCTGCTTCGATGGTGTTTGCATTCAGGTCAGGCATCTTAATCTCAGCAATTTCACGAAGCTGGTCTTCAGTGAGCTGACCAACCTTCTTGAGCTGAGGAATACCAGAACCACCCTTGATACCAAGCTTTTCCTTAATAAGGAATGCAGCTGGAGGGGTTTTCAATACGAAGTCAAAAGTTTTGTCTTCGTATACGGTGATTTCTACAGGAATGATAGTGCCTGCTTTGTCCTGCGTTGCAGCATTGAATGCCTGGCAGAACTGCATAATGTTTACACCCTGAGCGCCCAATGCAGGACCTACAGGAGGTGCGGGATTTGCAGCACCAGCTGGAATCTGGAGCTTAACGAAACCGCTTACGTTTTTATCAGCCATTTCAGTTGCTTCCTTTCGACTGAAATAATTTGCTTACCGTTCTATGACAAGCGATTTTCGTGAGAAGCCCCGTCCACATACGGGCACGAAATCGCATTGTTGTCAAAATTAAATGTTTGCTACCTGATCAAAGGAAAGTTCTACAGGTGTTTCACGACCAAAGATAGAAACAAGAACTTTAACCTTACCAGCTTCAGGAGAAACCTCAGAAACCACGCCATCAAACTCAGCAAGAGGACCTGAAACAACCTTAACTGACTGACCAACCTCAAGGTTAGTGGAAGTCTTCTTAGGTGCCTCACGAGACGTGCGCTTCATGATCTTGTTATATTCTTCGCGAGTAAGAGGAGCTGGATTTCCCTGACTACCCACAAAACCTGTAACACCAGGAGTGTTACGAACCGCAGCCCAGCTGCGATCATCAAGTTCCATGCGGACAAGCACATAACCAGGAAATACCTTCTTATCGCTTTCCACACGACGTCCGCCTTCTTTAATTTCCGTAACTGTTTCAGTTGGAATTTCGATAGCGAACACATTGTTTTCGAGACCCATAGTTTCAATACGTGTCTCTAAGTTTTTCTTCACCTTATTCTCGTAACCTGAATAGGTGTGAAGTACATACCATTTCTTCGTCATGGATTAAGCCCCCAAACCAGAAATAGCCATAAGAATCGGGGTAACTACCCAGTCGTCCAAAACGACAACAAATACACCGAAGAACAGCAACGCCACAATTACAACGCCCGTCCACTGCAAAACTTCTTGCTTGGTAGGCCATGTAACACGACGCATTTCAGAACGAACTTCAGAAAGGAAAGCAAAACGCTTCTTCTTTGGCTTCTCTGCCTTCTTTGGCTTCGATGCGGGTGTAGAAGATGCTTGCGTGGCCTTTGCGGGAGACTTCTTAAAACCAAAACGCTTTTTTGGTTGCTCCTCAACAACTACCGGAGTAGCCTCAGCCTGCTTTGCGCGCTCTTTTTTAGCTGCACGATTGGCAGACGCTTTCGCTCTCTGTGTTTTAGACTTCTTTGCCATACAACTTTCCTGCTCTGGAAATTACTACTCTATACGCCAAATAAGCAGCCCATGAGCTGCTCATTAACAAGCTGGCAGGCCAGGAGGGACTCGAACCCCCAACATGCGGTTTTGGAGACCGCCGCTCTACCAATTGGAGCTACTGGCCTATATATTGCCTAATCTTAGCGAGTTTCTTTATGCAATGTGTGATGTCCACACCATTTGCAATATTTCTTGAACTCAATACGATCGGGATTGTTCTGCTTGTTCTTCTTGGTCGTATAATTTCGACGCTTGCATTCAGTGCATGCAAGAGTGACCAAAGTACGCATCAATACTCCTTAACTTACCTAGTAGCATTCTTGCCATTGCATCATGATCAATCAAGAGGGAGTCCGTCCGAAGACGAACTCCCTAAAGAATTCAAAAGGTAGATCAATCGTTGTTATTTGATGATCTTGGTTACACGACCGGAACCAACGGTGCGGCCACCTTCACGGATAGCGAAGCGAAGGCCTTCTTCCATAGCGATTGGATGAATGAGTTCGCCGCGGAGCTCAACGTTGTCGCCAGGCATAACCATTTCGGTGCCCTCTGGAAGATGTGCAACACCAGTAACGTCGGTGGTGCGGAAGTAGAACTGTGGACGATAGCCATCGAAGAATGGGGTGTGACGTCCGCCTTCTTCCTTGGTAAGGATGTAAACCTGACCAACGAACTCAGAGTGAGGGGTAACAGAACCTGGCTTTGCAAGTACCTGGCCGCGAACGATGTCTTCGCGCTTAACGCCACGGAGCAAGCAGCCGATGTTGTCGCCAGCCTGAGCTTCGTCGAGCAGCTTACGGAACATTTCGATACCGGTGCAAACCGTCTTTTCGGTTTCCTTGATACCAACGATTTCGAGTTCGTCGTTTACATGGAGAACACCGCGCTCTACACGACCAGTAGCTACGGTACCACGGCCAGTAATGGTCATGGTGTCTTCAACAGCCATCAAGAATGGCTTGTCTACGTCACGCTCTGGGGTAGGAATGTAGGAGTCTACAGCGTCCATGAGCTCCCAAATCTTTTCCTGCCATTCTGCGTCGCCCTCGAGAGCCTTCAAAGCAGAACCACGGATGATTGGGGTGTCGTCTCCTGGGAATTCATAGCTGTTGAGAAGTTCGCGAACTTCCATCTCAACGAGCTCGAGGAGCTCTTCGTCGTCAACCATGTCGCACTTGTTCAGGAAAACAACGATGTAAGGTACGCCTACCTGACGAGCAAGCAGGATGTGCTCGCGGGTCTGAGCCATAGGGCCGTCGGTAGCAGCGATTACAAGGATAGCACCGTCCATCTGAGCAGCACCGGTGATCATGTTCTTTACATAGTCAGCGTGGCCTGGGCAGTCAACGTGTGCATAGTGACGGGTGTCAGTTTCATACTCAATGTGAGCAATGGAGATGGTAATACCGCGTTCGCGCTCTTCAGGAGCCTTATCGATGTCTTCAAATGCGGTGAAGTCTGCGGTAGCAGTACCGTGAGAACCGTCGTTAGAAGACAGGGTCTTGGAGATCGCAGCGGTCAGCGTGGTCTTGCCGTGGTCAACGTGGCCAATAGTACCAATGTTAACATGTGGCTTAGTACGCTCGAACTTTTCCTTAGCCATTATTCCTCCTAGTTTGTTGGAAGGCGCGTTCTTTTGAACGCTAAACGATAAAAGTAAAAGCTTACCGTGCGTAAGCGGAAAATTTGGTAGCGGTGACTGGATTCGAACCAGTGACGCCACGGGTATGAACCGTGTGCTCTAACCAACTGAGCTACACCGCCATGTAACTGGTGCCCACAAGCAGACTCGAACTGCTGACCTCTTCGTTACCAACGAAGTGCTCTACCGACTGAGCTATGTGGGCGAGATGGTGGGAGTGCAAGGATTCGAACCTTGGAAGGCTGAGCCAACGGATTTACAGTCCGTCCCATTTGACCGCTCTGGAACACTCCCGAATTCGCTTGTGATCATGTGCAATTTTCAAGCTGCTGCCTGCCAGAAAGTGCCGGAGCACTTCAAGCGAGCAAAAGGATAATACGCTAGTAATTGCGCCCTGTCAACGCCTTACACGCCACCGGGCATATCCATTCCACAATTTGCTCACTTTCCCCTCTTTATCGGGTCATAACACCAGGTAAATTTACCTTTTCTTCGCTTGAATTTCAAATAAAAATTGGTCAGAACTTTGCCGTCCTGACCAATTTTAGAAAAAATATTTTTGAGAAAATTCTTCTCGAATGGCACTAATTGCGCCTTAATGAATGATTTTTGGCTTCAAATTAGCAATCCGCATCCAAATAAGAATCAAATTCATCGGTAATTTCCTTTGAAGGCTCTTCAGTCATAAGCGATACCACGATGATTGAAACCAAACTCAAAACAAAAGCAGGAAGCAATTCATAGATAGCAAAGATTCCGCCCAATGGAGCAATAAAGGTATTCCAAACCAATACCGTTACTGCACCAACGATCATGCCCGCAAGAGCGCCCTTCAAATTGGTTCGACGCCAATAAAGACTCATAATCATTAAAGGACCAAACGAAGCACCAAAGCCCGCCCACGCATACGACACTACCTGGAAGATCGATGAGTTTTCGTCTAACGCAATAACAATGCCAAAGATCAAGATAACCACAAGCGTAAGACGAGCCACGATCATTACCTGGGCATCAGTTGCATCTTTTTTTATAAGACCGCGATAAATGTTTTCCGCAACAGCAGAACCAGAAATAAGCAAATAGGAAGAAGAGGAAGACATCGAAGCAGCAAAAATGCCCGATACTACCAAACCGCACATAAAGGACGGCAGCAACATATTCGAAAGAACGATAAAGATATTTTCAGCCGATGCCTGAGACAAGAATTCAGTAGGAATAACTGCCCTACCAATAAGACCAATACATACTGCGGTACTCAAAGAGATTACTACCCAAACCGTAGCGATACGACGAGACTTAGTAAGCTCAAAAGAATGGGTCGCACTCATAAAGCGAACGAGAACCTGAGGCATACCGAAATAACCCAAGCCCCAAGCAAGACCAGAAATGATAGTTACCATGCCATAATCAGCAGCTGCGCCAAACAAAGGCATACCATCTTGAACTACCTGCAAACCATTTTCATCAAGAATTGGATTTGCGATCTGCGTTCCTGACAGGAATCCTGGAATGTTTTGAAGGAAAGCCACAGTGTTATCGATGCCGCCTGCCTGAGCAACACTACCGACAAAAACGATTACCAAAGCGCTTACCATCAAAGTGCCCTGAATCAGGTCGGTAGTACAAACAGAAAGATAACCACCTACAAAGGTATACAAGAACACGATAAGAGCACCGAGCACCATCATCGTTGCGTAATCAAGGCCAAATAGCGTAGAGAAAAGCTTACCAACAGTAACAAAGCAGCTTCCTACATAAATACTAAAGAACAACAGAATGATAAGTGCTGCAATGGTCATCAAAATGTTCTTGTTGTCGTGAAAACGGTTAGAGAAATAGTCAGGCAACGTAATGGAGTTGTTTGCCACTTCCGAATATTTGCGCAAGCGCTTAGAAACAAACAACCAATTAAGGTACGTACCAATAGCCAAGCCAATTGCAGTCCACATAGCATCCGAAGCGCCCGTGAAGTAAGCAACGCCAGGAAGGCCCATCAACAGCCAGCCAGACATGTCTGATGCCTCGGCCGATAAAGCGGTAAGCCATGGCCCTAACCTACGACCGCCTAAGAAGTACGCCTCAGTTGATTGGTTGGATTTCTTGGCGTAAATAAAGCCAATTACCACTACAACCACAAAATAAATGAGCATTGCAAGCAATACCCAGAAGTCATGAGAAACCATAATCATCGCTTTCTATTTAGTATGCTGGAGTGGAGGAATTATACGGCAAAGCGCGCTTCTCTGTCCCCCAAAGCTTCGATAACGTTTCGTTAGATAGGTTGAACGGAAAATTTTGCGAGCATCAGCTTCAACCTCTATACTGAAACAGTTCGAGAAATAACAATTCGCAAACGGAAGGAAGCATAATGCCCACGTACGCGGAAATGGGAAAAGAAGAGCTTACTACGCTCAAGACCGCATTAACCGAAGAATACGAAACCTATCGTGCTCAGGGCCTGTCTCTTAACATGGCTCGCGGCAAGCCAGGTAAAGATCAGCTTGATCTAAGCATGCCTTTGCTTGATACCCTTTCATCAAACGATGCTTGCACCGCAGCTGATGGCACCGACGTTCGCAACTATGGCGTTGTTGATGGCCTGCCCGAAGCAAAAGAGCTTATGGCAACCATGCTTGATGACAAGCCAGAAAACACCATCGTATTCGGCAATTCAAGCCTCAACATTATGTATGACACCGTAATGCGTTGCTGGGTATTTGGCACCTTAGGATCCACTCCTTGGAGCAAGCTTGATTCCGTGAAATTTGTCTGCCCCGTTCCCGGCTACGACCGTCATTTTGGCGTTACCGAAGCTTTCGGTATCGAAATGGTTACCGTACCCATGACTGAAGATGGTCCTGATATGGATGCAGTAGAAGAATTGGTAGCTAACGATTCTTCTTTCAAGGGCATTTGGTGCGTTCCAAAATATTCCAATCCTGGTGGTGTTACTTATTCAGATGAGGTTGTTCGTCGCTTAGCTTCCATGAAATGCGCTGCAGAAGATTTCCGCATTTTCTGGGACAACGCCTACACCGTTCATCACCTCTACGACGATCCAGCACAGCAAGATCAGCTACTCGACATCGCTGCAGCTTGCAACGAAGCTGGTAACCCTAACCGCTATTTCAAATTTGCTTCAACTTCAAAGGTAACCTTCCCTGGTGCTGGCCTTGCTGCTATGGCTGCAAGTGCTGACAATATTGCCGATATCAAAAAGCGCATGGGTGCTCAAACCATAGGTCATGACAAGCTCAATCAGCTTCGTCATGTTCGCTTCCTTAAAGACGCTGAGGGCATTGCTGCACACATGGCAAAACATGCTGCAATTCTCCGTCCAAAGTTCGAACTTGTTTTGAAACTTCTTTCTGAAGGCTTCGAAGGTACTGGTTGCGGATCTTGGAGCAATCCTCGTGGCGGTTACTTCATCTCCTTTGACGCTCCCGAAGGAACCGCAAAGCGCATTGTTTCTCTTGCAAAAGAAGCAGGCGTAACCATGACGGGTGCGGGTGCAACCTATCCTTACAAGAACGATCCTAAGGACTCCAATATCCGTATTGCTCCTACCCTTCCTCCCCTGGATGAATTGGAAGCTGCAATGAAGGTATTTGTTTGCTGCGTTAAGCTTGCAACGGTAGAAAAACTGCTTGAAGCATAAATCGCACACAGATACCGCAAATATCATCAAACACAAGCCACGAAAGCCAATCTTTCGTGGCTTTCTTTTGCCTCTAAGCACAACCCCAGCTCCACAACTTCAGCTTCGCCCTTCTGTTCCTGTGTTTTTAGGACTTCAATATTGTTTTTAAATCCCCTTTCGGTTTTGCATAGTCTTTCGATAAGGTAGTAAGAAAGAGTTTTAGAAAGAAGTTTTTATGCTTATAGATTGCAAACAAGCAAAGAACAGGTTTTTATCCTACGTCGAAGCATATGATGCTACCAATCCTCGCATTGCGTTAAAGATTGAACATTCCCTGCGTGTCGCAGAGCTTTGTCGCGAAATTGCAAAGCGAGAGCACTTCAGCAAAACCGATTGTGATCTAGCGTGGCTTATCGGACTTCTTCATGATATTGGTCGTTTTGAACAGCTTCGTCGCTGGAATACCTTTTCTGACACCAAAAGCGCCAGCCACGCAGCTTTGAGCATAGAGGTATTGTTCGAGGAAAAACCCAATGAAGCACCTTATACGGACGACATCCGCCTGCGGGCATTTATAACCGACGATGCCGAAGACGAACTTATTTACCAAGCAATTGCGCTTCACAGCGTACTCGACTTACCCAAAGGTCTCACTGATAGGCAACACGCCTTTTGTGCCCTTGTTCGCGATGCTGACAAGTTAGACATTCTTGATACCATGCAATACAGCACCCCAGAAACCATCATGAATTCTACGCTTGAAGAATTGCAGGCAAGCAAATTAAATCCTGCTGTTATCAACGCCTTTAAAGAGCACCGTTGCGTTAAACGTGAAGAGCGCCTCTATCCTGCCGATTACGTTGTAGGCTTTCTTTGTTTCGTTTTCGAATTGGAATATACAGCAAGCAAAACTATAGCTTCAGAATCAGGTTCAGCGCTCAGCTTGGTTGAGCATCCCTTCGGAATGAAAGATGCCTTCATAAATCCCGACACTCAAGAAGCTTTTAAGTGCATGAAACAGGAATTGAATACCTGGCTTAGCTTAGCAGTCTAGACCAAGATTTCTTGCCTTTTCAAAACACACTTCTGCCCTTTTAACATCCTGTTTGCAGCCTGCACCAACTTGGTATAAATACCCTAGACGAAACCACACAACATCTAGCTGAGAAACTTGAAATGATTCCGCTTCCGAACAGCGTAAAAGAAGAGTGAAACACTGTTTCATATCTCCTGGATGAGCTCGTTTTTCTTGCCATTTAGACCACAGAGTAAAGGCATAGTACATTTCAAGTTCGACATCCAAATCCTCAAAAGAGAAAATGTACTCAAAGCAAACTTCTGCCTGCTCAAGATAGCGATATGACGCTCCCTGCAAATATGCCAAATAGCACCACACACCAAGCTCTTTCAAGAGAAGGCGCTCAAGTGATTTCTTACGCACAAACAAATTAGACAAGGATGTTTCTTGCGCTTTTCTTTGTTGCTGTAAGGCTTTTGCCAATTCCTTTACAAGAAGCAAAGCGCACTGCAGACCTACGACGCTGCGCTGTTCACGAGCGAAAAGAACTAATTCTTCAGCAGTTTTGCAGGAAGATAATTCTGAAGAAGATAATGTGTTGACAGCAGTATTCATAAAGCACCCCTTCTTGAAAACATCTTTCCTGCAACAACCACTAGAATAGATAGCAAATGCGATCTCGAAGATCTGATTACTTACGGCTTAAATTCCAAAAACGCTTTCCAGGCAATTTGTTTAGCATCATCATTGAACAATTTCATAAGAACCCGTATTTCGTTCAAAGTAAGAGTTCCTGGATTTTCTTCTTTCGAACGAAAGGAATTTACTGATTGATACAACGCGCGTGCGCAATCCTCCACAGAGAGGTCAGAAACTATGCGAGCTTCTTCTAGCCAGTTATGCATTTTGACCTCCCTACGACTTTTTACCAGTTTAACTGGTAAAAAGTCACTGTCAATTTCTCTTACCAGTTCGTTTGGTAGAATTTCCACGAGGTGAACCATGCAGAACTTCATTGGTGACAACATAAATGCATTTCGTGTCAACAAAGGCCTAACGCAAACCGATTTTGCCAAAACTACTGGCGTTAGCCAGAGCGCTATATCTGCATGGGAACGAGGCGAAAGCACTCCGCAGGCCCATCATATTCAATCGATCATCGACACCTTCCCCGAGTTGAGTGCAGATGACATCTTAAGCGAAAAATTCGGTTATGCGAAAAAAGTACTCGCTCAACCAAGCAACAAAACAGAGCCCACTATCGAAATACCTCTTTTTGGTTCAATCGCTGCAGGCAAGCCTCTAGAAATGCTTGATGTTAACGAAAAACATCCTTTGCCTGTGTCAATATTCCAAAAACACCCCAATGCTTTTTATCTAAAGGTAACGGGCGAGTCCATGAACCGTGTACTTCCAAACGGGAGTTACGCTTTAATTGATCCCACCCAACGTGAAACACAAGATGGAAGAGTATTTGCCGTCAGTGTAGACAATTCTTCGGCAACTATTAAGCGTATTCATATTTTAGAAGATGGTGCTGGCTTCGAACTTCAACCCGATTCATACGATCCTTCATTCAAGCCAACCATTTTCAAACATACTGACCAAACCACGCACACCTTAAAAACTATTGGCCTGGTGGTCTGGTACACCATTCCTTATGGACGACCAATTTAGGGTCAATTCAGACCAATGCTAGCTCGACTGCCCTAGGTAAATCACTTGGCTTATACGCCCAGACATCTACCTGATCAAGCTCTCCTTCGCGTCCAAATCCATACGCGCAACCAACAAAAGGAATACGAGCACATTGCGCTACTTCCTGATCATGAAAGCGATCGCCTACCATCACATGTGGATATGTATGATTTACGGCAACCTGCTGATAGATTTTCCATTTCGGAATGTCATTAAATGCTTCGGCACAATAGTAAGCACAAAACCACTTATCTAATCCAAAATTACTGCGATGAACATCGCAGTAAGCTATGCGACAATTACTTAAAAACACTAGATCAAAACCCTGCTGTTTAAGCGCATCAAGGGCTTGCGCAACGTCTTCAAAAAGCTGAGCTTCACCGCACTCTGTACGACCATCCATTTCTCTACCAACAAGAGCAGCAGCCTGACGCCATACTTCTTCGGGCAAATCTGGGGCAAACGTGGTCCACATTTCTTCAACGGTGAAACCCAGCCACTGGCTAATCCACTCGTCGCTAAATTCATTTGGCTGCTTATAACCTTGTTCAACAAGCCATGCATACGCACTCCGAAAAGCTGGCCCATAGATTGCCATGCTATCGTGAAGCGTGCCGTCAAAATCAAAAAAGATAGTTCCTTTAGGTTCTGGTTGTACGGTAGTTAGCATTGGTTTATATCCCCAATTCCTCAAAAGCTTTCTTCGCCCAAAGAGAATCCTTCAAAACCGAACGACCTACTCCGATAAGATCTGCCTTGCCTTCTTCTAGCAGCCGCTCCGTTGACTGCCCATCACGAACACCGCCCGTTAGAATTACAGGAACAGACACCGCTTCACGAATTGCCTTTGACTCAACCCCGAAATAACCTGGCTCCTTAGATCCATTACCGCGATAACCACAAAGCCCGCCCGATATATCAAGCAAGTCTATGCCTGCTAGTTCCAGAATCTTAGCTGCTGCTACGGCATCATCAACCGTAGAGCCACCTTCCTGGTAATCACATGCACCTAAACGAAGCGCCACTACGAAGTCGGGACCTACCACTTCTCGAACAGCAGCAATTACTTCCCTATGCAAGCGCATACGACCCTCTAGGGTACTTCCCGTATAGACATCATCACGTTTATTGGAAAGCGGAGAATAAAATTGATTGAGTAAATACCCGTGCGCAGAGTGAATTTCTACCCCGTCGTAGCCTGCTTCCTTTACACGACGTGCCGCTTGCGCAAAATCAGAAACAACCTGATCAATTTCTACCTGCGTCATGCTGTGAGCTTCCACTGATTCGCCACGCGTAGTGGTATAGGGCATTCCCGTTGGAGCCGGAGCAGTGCAAGAGCCATCCAAAGCGGAAATTGCTTTACCACCCGCATGATTTATCTGAGCTATTACTTTTGAACCATTGTTGTGAATAACCTCTACCAGTTTTCGTAAGCCAGGAATATCTTCATCTTTCGAAAGAGACACCTGACCAACACTTGCCTGACCTATTTTGTTGATATAACTATGCTCCGTAACAACTAAACCAAAATAGCCGCCCTTGGTTTTTTCGTCATAGTAATCACAAAGGGCCTGACTAACCTCGCCTTCACCAATCGACTTTTCGGTTGCCATGGGAGGCAAAACAAGGCGGTTATGTACAACCATGGTGTTAATAGTTAACGGCTCAGTAAGAAGCATGGAATCTCTCCTTGTTTTTATCAAAACCTATTCTTAGTCATCATAGCGCACCATCTTTAAAACTATCTGCCCCGCTTTATGATTTGACCAAGAAAGAAAGAAGACGCAGATTGGTAACAATTCTCTACGTCTTCTTTTGAATAACCGTAGCTTAAAAGCGCGATACGGATATAGCTTTGTTGTTATCCGCTTTCATAGCTCTCTTTTTTTAGACAGCTCTACTATGCTTCAATCTTATGAATAAGGTTCACCATTTCAATAGCACTTGTTGCACAGTCATAGCCCTTATTGCCAGCTTTCGTACCAGCACGTTCAATTGCCTGTTCAATAGTGTCAGTCGTTACCACGCCGAACAATACTGGTACGCCAGTCTTTAAGCCAACCTGAGCAACGCCTTTCGCTGCTTCATTGCATACCAAATCATAATGAGACGTTGCGCCACGAATTACTGCGCCCAAGCAAATTACCGCATCATACTTGCCCGATTCGGCCATTTTTTGTGCGATAAGCGGAATCTCGAAAGCGCCTGGCACCCAAGCTACATCCACATCCTCTTCTTTAACATCGTGGCGAACCAAGCCATCCATAGCACCAGAAAGCAGCTTCGAGGTGATGAATTCATTAAAACGTGCCGCAACGATGCCAACTTTAATATCACGAGAAACAAGTTTACCTTCAAGTGTGTTCATTATTGTTCCTTTCTTATTGCGTCATTCAAAACGATATTTTTTAATTGTTTGCAATGTTTTCTGTACTTACCTTTTGTTTTTCAGAAGAAGTCGTTTACGCCTTAAGTGGCTCTTCTTCCATATTCAAAAGATGGCCCATCTTTTCTTTTTTGGTTTCTAGATAAAAACGGTCGTAATCAGTTGCAGGCATTTGGATGGGCACGCGCTCAACAATTTCCATACCAAAGTCTTTGAGCTGATACACCTTATCGGGGTTATTAGTTAATAGACGCATGGTTTTAACACCAAGATCACGAAGAATCTGTGCACCAATGTAGTATTCACGCATATCACCATCAAACCCGAGCGCTAAATTTGCCTCCAAGGTGTCCATACCTTCATCTTGCAACTCATAAGCACGCAGTTTATTCACTAAACCAATTCCGCGACCTTCTTGGCGCATGTACAAAACAATGCCACGCCCCTCTTCTTCCACCTGACGCATTGCGGTAGTAAGCTGATCGCCACAATCACAGCGAAGAGAACCAAACGCATCGCCCGTTAAGCATTCTGAATGAACACGACATAAGATGTTTTCACCATCACCGATATCACCCTTAACAAGAGCAACGTGATGTTCTCCGTTAAGTTTGTTGATATAAGCATGGGCACGGAAATTGCCATATTTAGTAGGCATTAAAGGTGACGCGACGCGCTCAACCAATTTGTCATGCTTCTTGCGATATTCTTGCAATGCCTTAATAGAGATAAAGGAGATGTTCCACTTCTGAGCCAATTCAATAAGTTCGGGAGTGCGCATCATGGTGCCATCTTCGCGCATGATTTCGCAGCACAATCCGCACTCCTTAAGGCCTGCCAAACGCATTAAGTCAACCGTAGCTTCAGTATGACCATTGCGCTCTAATACCCCGTTTTTCTTTGCCATAAGCGGGAACATATGTCCTGGACGACGGAAATCCTCTGGTTTCGCATCGTCTGCGACACACATACGAGCGGTATAGCCACGCTCTTCCGCTGAAATGCCCGTCGTGGTATCTACATGATCAATCGATACCGTAAATGCCGTTTCGTGATTGTCGGTATTAGTGGTAACCATCTGTGGAAACATGAGCTTACGGCACAGTTCAATGCTCATAGGCATACAGATTAAGCCCTTGCCGTGCATTGCCATAAAGTTCACGTTTTCTGTGGTAGCAAATTCAGCCGCACAGATAAAGTCACCTTCGTTTTCGCGATCAGGATCGTCAGTGCAAAGAATTATCTTTCCCTGACGCAAATCCTCAAGTGCCTGTTCTATGGTAGAAAATTCAAACATGAATAAACCATCCTTAAAATCCGTTTTGGATAAGAAAATCTCTCGTTATGCCAGATGAGCGTTTCTTGACGGAATCTCCCTTTCCGCTCAGTGCATGTTGCGTGGATTCTTTTCCAGAAAAACGATCGCCTCGGCGCTTCATTTCTTCTGTTAGCGAAATGAAACCCGATTCACCCAGAAGTCGTTCGACATATTTGCCAATGCAGTCATTTTCCAAATTCACCACATCGCCTACTTTTTTCGAAGCAAGATTTGTCTGTGCGCGAGTATGGGGAATAATCGAAACACTAAAGCGGCTAGATTCCACCGAGGCAACCGTCAAGCTAATGCCATCTATCGCAATGGATCCTTTTTCCACAATCAAGTGAAGTATTTCAGGTGATGCATCAATCGAATACCACACTGCGTTGTCGTCTTCCTTGATGGAGTGAATAACGCCCGTACCATCAATATGCCCTGAAACAATGTGACCGCCAAAACGCCCATTTGCTGCCATAGCACGCTCCAGATTTACGGAACTACCTACCCGCAAGCTTCCCAGTGATGAACGATTAAGCGTTTCATGCATAACATCAGCAGAAAAAGTACCCTTCGTAAAATCCGTTACCGTAAGGCACACACCATTCGTGGCAATACTGTCACCAAGATGCACATCCTCCAAAATCTTTGAAGCTCTAACAGTGAGCACACAAGAATGAGCACCTTTACGAATAGAGGCAATTTGACCAACTTCTTCCACAATGCCGGTAAACATTTAGCCCACCTCGCATTCAAAAAGAAAGTCTCGGCCAAACTGTTTTGTAGCCACCTTCGAGAATTGCAACGCCTCTGCAGGAATCTCCACACCTTCGCCCCCAATAGGACCAGGCGCTTTTCTACCTCCAAAGATTTTTGGAGCTACGTAAGCGTGAACTTCATCAACTAACTCAGATTCAATCAAAGCAGCATGTACCGTAGCGCCACCTTCAACATAGACACTATCGATACCACGCTGACCAAGCTTCTCCATTAGATCTTGCAGATCAACTTTTCCGTTGCAGCTGCGCGTAACAATTACATCGCATCCATACGCCTGCAATTGCGCTATTCGTTTTTCATCAGTGCTTAGTGTTGCAATGATCGTGGGGGTTTCTTTTGCAGTAGTTACCAACTTTGCGTGAAGGGGAATCTGCAATGAACTATCCAGAACTATTCGCACAGGGTTATTGCTCAGCGATCTATCAGGAAAAGGATCTTCCATAAACGCAGACTCCGTTTTCCACGAGGTAATCGCATCCTTACCCTCATCCAAACGAGCAGTAAGCATCGGATCGTCACTGAGTACCGTCCCAATACCAACCATAATTGCTGAAAAACGATGGCGCTGCGTATGAAGATGCGCTCGCGCAGATTCACCCGTAATCCATTGAGATGCACCTGTTTTAGTGGCAATTTTGCCATCAAGCGTCATAGCGTACTTAACAACGACATACGGCAATTTAGTTTGAATGTAGTGGAAGAATACTTTGTTGATTTCAAGGCATTCTTGAAGCAATACCTTTTCCGCAACTTCAATGCCCGCTTCACGCAGTTGCGCTATTCCCTCTCCCGCAACAAGAGGATTCGGATCGGGTGCGCCTACCACTACGCGATTAATATTGTTCTCAATGATTGCTTCGGTGCATGGTGGTGTTTTGCCCCAATGACAACAAGGTTCAAGCGTTACATAGAGAGTGGCGCCTTGAGGATCTTCGACACAATGAGCAAATGCTTCACGTTCTGCATGAAGATTGCCGCATTTGGTATGCCAACCTTCGCCTATAATTCGGCCGTCTTTCACAATAACGGCACCCACCATAGGGTTTGGATCGGTCCATCCATATCCATTACGCGCCAGATCAAGCGCTCTGCGCATAAACGATTCATCGATGGATTGTTGTTCGGCTGACTGCTGTTTTTCTGAACGGCGTTTGTCTGATTGCTGTTCGTGAGTCATGTTGATGACACCTCCTTTCTTTTCAGTTCCGCGAATACAATTTCGGGAAATGATGCAAGGAGGTTTTGCACAATACGTACGTCTATCCACCAACATCAGCTGCCGCAATGAAGTGTACAAATAAAATGCCCTGAAATGAAACTACATTTCAGGGCACATCATATAAGATTGCACACCCACATAAGAGGTTGCTAATTCATCATCTTCTTCCATCCGGACTGTAACCGTTGGCCTCGGATTTTCACCGAATCAGCCCAATTGCCAATCTTTTATTTGCATCACTAGCAAGCACTGCAACAATCAAAAAAACAATCGGGGTCGCGGGCTTCGCATTGATAGTCGCCTTACATATACGTTTTACCTTTGCGTTACCGCCAGTGAGGACTTTCACCTCGCCCTGAAGATTGTATTCAATTTTGTCTGCAAGAAACTATAGCACACTAAAGAATGCTTTCAAGAAGAGGCACCTCTTCTTCGGTAAAAACAAAAAAGAGACCACCAGTAAGGTGGTCTCTATCTTGTCTGATTAGTTAATGATAATCAGCTTACATATCCTTGGTTGCCTCTACGCGACCTTCCAGGTATGCCCAATAAGCATCAACGTCTGCCTGAATTTCCTCAAGCAAAGCTTCATTGCCAGGCTTAAACAAGTGCTTAAAACGACCCTGAGGCTTCATGAATTCAGTTACAGGAATAACGTTCTTTTCACGAACTGGGGTAAGCTTCCACTTGCCATTTTCAACCTCGAACAAAGGCCAGAACTTGGAGTTTACTGCTAAACGGCAAATTTCAGCGGTCATGCTGGAATCTACACGCCAACCACGAGGACAAGGAGCCATGATATTCAAGAATGCAGGACCATCAACAGCAATTGCCTTTTCAGCCTTGTTTACCAGGTCGCGCCAATTGCCTACGCATGCCTGGGCAACGTAAGGTACACCGTGAGCAGCCATGATAGAAGTAAGATCCTTGCGAGCCTGAGGCTTACCTTGCTGAACCTTACCTACCTCAGAAGTGGTAGCCCATGCGCCCTTTGGCGTTGCAGAAGAACGCTGAATACCCGTATTCATGTAAGCGCCATTGTCGTAGCAAACATATACGATATCGTGACCACGTTCCATAGCACCAGACAGTGACTGAAGACCAATGTCGTAGGTACCACCGTCGCCACCAAATGCTACAAACTTAATCTTCTTGTCTGCAGGAATCTTACCTGCGCGCTGAAGACCCTTGTATGCTGCCTCAACACCAGAAATGGTTGCACCAGCATTCGCAAATGCATTGTGAATAAAAGGAACTTCCCAAGCGTTATCAGGATAGATTGACGTGGAAACTTCCAAGCAGCCCGTTGCCGAGCAGCAAACTACATCGTAATCGTTGCGGCCCATAAGAACCTGGCGTACCGCCATGGAAGCGCCGCAGCCGCCACACAGGCGATGGCCTGGAGCCAAGTCGTCGGGGCGGGCAGAAAGTTGCTTAATATTAGCCATAATATATGCCCCTTACTCTTCGATACCGAGATACTTGATGGAACCGTCGTAAGTGCCTTCAGCACGCTGCTCAAGTTCAGCGAATACCTGACCCATCTGATCAAGCGTGATATCCGCGCCGCCTAAGCCTGCCAAATAATCACTTACAGGAATCTGAAGACCTGCAGACTGGAATGCTGCACGAACTTCAAGCGCCAAAGGAGCATGAGGAGAACCGAAGGAATCAGAACGATCGATTACGGCAACTGCCTTCGCATTCTTGCATGCTTCCACCAACTGCTTTGCAGGGAATGGACGGAAGATGCGAGGACGAACAACACCAACCTTCTTGCCTTCAGCACGAAGCAAGCGGGCCTGATGACGGGCATTACCAGCAGAAGAACCCAAAACAACAATCAGGTAATCTGCGTCTTCGGTGCCCCAGGTATCTACCACATCAAAAGGACGACCCGTAATGTCTGCCCATTCTTTGCCGTGCTTCTCGAAAGCTTCAAGAGCATTGTCCAGGGCATGACGCTCGGTCAGCTTATATTTCATATAGCCATTACCCAGCGTTGCAAACATACCGTGACCAACAGGGTTTTCGGTGTCGAGCAAAGGATACAGAGGCTGGTAATCGCCAACATAATCCTTAACAACCTGGTCTTCTTCCATTACGCAATTGTCCATTGCGTGCGTGGTAACAAAGCCATCCAAGGTAGTAAGTACAGGAAGTAAAACATTAGGATCTTCGGCAACCTTAAATGCAACAATTGTGTTGTCGTATGCTTCCTGAGCGGTTTCAGCAAACATCATTGCCCAACCAGTATCGCGAGCACCCATGATATCGGAATGATCACCGTGAATGTTAATAGGAGCAGACAAAGCGCGGTTTGCATTTGCCATAACGATAGGGCAACGCATACCAGCAGCAATGTGCAATTCTTCCCACATGAATGCTAAGCCCTGAGAGCTGGTTGCGGTAGCAACACGAGCGCCTGCAGCAGAAGCACCGATACAAGCAGAAAGTGCAGAGTGCTCAGATTCTACAGGAACGTATTCAGTGGTTACCTTGCCGTCAGCTACAAACTTTGCATAGCCTTCAACGATAGTAGTCTGTGGAGTAATAGGATATGCCGCCATAACATCAGGATTTACCTGACGGAATGCGTCAGCAACCATTTGGTTGCCAGTAGCGGAAAACATTTTCTTTTCTGCCATGGTTTACTCCCCTTCCTGTTCCTGAGCCTGAGCTTCAGCTTCGGGGATAAGTTCCAAAGCGCCAAACTTACATTCATGGACGCATACGCCGCAGCCCTTGCAGTGATACAAATCAATGCCAGTCATTTCGCCATCTTTGATTTCAATAGAAGAATCGGGGCAATACATCCAGCACAACATGCAATTGGTGCACTTTTCAGAATCCCAAACAGGACGATTTGAACGCCAACCACCGGTATAGCAATTCTTAGACGTACCGCCTTCAGGGCAAACATAGCCTACAGGGAAATCAGAAGGCTTCCAGTTCTCGTAATCCGAACCGTCGAATTCGTACTTGGACATTACTCTTGCACCTCCTGATATGCACGCTCTACAGAAGCAAGATTTGCATCAATCATTTCCTGAGAGAACTTCTTACCAAAGGTAATTACTAAGCGCTCCTTAACAAGGTCAAGCGGGAACAGGCCCGTTACCTTAGCCAGAGCACCTACAATTGGGGTGTTAGGCATGTCCTTTTTAATGGTTGCCATCGCAATGCCAGAAGCATCAACTACAGCAACACGCATAGAAGCAGGAGCATTTACTGCTGCACGTGCTTCTTCAGCGGTCATAGTGGTGTTAAAAATCAAAACACCATCTTCGTGAATGCCTTCCATAACATCAGTAGAAGCTAACAGCGTGTCATCCATGATGATAACGATGTCAGGATTTTGAATATTGTTGTGAACTTCAATTGGTTCGCTAGATACACGTGTATACGCCTTCAGGGGCGCGCCAGTGCGCTCCGGACCATATTCGGGCATGGCCTGAATGTAGTTTCCCTGCAGCAGCGCCGTGTCCGCCACGAGCTTTGCCGCCGTAACCGCACCTTGTCCGGCACGGGCATGCCAGCGGATTTCGGTCAACTGTGACATACCTCTCCTCTCGCTAAAAATCTGCTTTAAACAAGCTCCTTCATTCTATCGAGCAGCAGATTTTAACCCGCATGGGTTTCCAGCAAGTTCTTTATAGGTCGGTAGACGGAGAGGGCCCTCGCCTCATCGGTAGACATCGCAAGGTGAACGGTTACGTCCAGAATTGCGCCATTTCGATAATGTCTTGATATGCCCAACTATAGATATCGGAATACCATCCCGTTTCAGGGACAAAGCAAACAAGCGTTATATACATAATACTGAGCGCTACGGCAACCTGGATTCCTCGTAAATAGAGAGAGTGCGATTTCAAGAAGAACAGTTTTCCTTCATCGGTTTTCGCATTGGCCGAAAGTGCGTCATTAGCAATAAACGCCAAAAGTACTGCAGGGATAAGGAATAAGGTACTGAAGTCTGCAGTATAGCGTTGCAAGATACCTGCCATTTGCGCATCCAAGCACGCTACCACAACACCAGAAATCAGCATGACAATTACCACGCCAGCAATAGTATTGGTCGAGCGAACTTTGAATCGATATTTCAAAATAGGTTTCGCAAATGCCAAAATCCACAGGATTGGAAGGCATACCAAAATGCCACCAAACGTTACTTCTTTAATTGTCTGCCCTAAGTAGGTCGTATCAAACGTTGTAGGCTGAATCCAGGGGAATACTCCTGTTGTAGTTGGTGTTTGTAAGAAATAGGCAAAAAGTGCAGGCAAGAAACGACCAGGATTTGTACCGCGTTGTGTCATGTCGTTTACGGTCAGGTTGTAATTGGCGCCAAAATCGAAAAACGATCCGAAACGAGCGCGGTTATACATCATGATGCCCGCAGCAACAAGCGCATACGGTGCCAGCAAACAAATAAATTCACGCGCCCCTTTTGGGGTAAACAAATGTTTTTCGGTAATGAACTTTCGCCAGAACAACGGAAATGCCAAAAACGAAAAGACCACAAATTGTGGACGACAAGCCACTACTAACGCCATACAAAGCGAACCCGCCAAATACCATCCCCAAGCATTTTTCGACGCTCTTCCGTGAAGCCAGAAATATAGACCCCACACGGTAAACGCCAATGCCATTGCAATGGGAAGTGAATAGAACGTAGGGAATTTTGCCAAATACAACATTCCCGAACATCCCACCAAAGGTATTTGCAGCAGTAAGAATAGACCTAAACTCACCCGTTTAAAGTGATAGCGGGCAAATCTATCCATCAGTGCCGTAATTCCTAAAATAAAGGCAATACAGGCAAGCAGAACCCCTATCGCGGTTGGGAAGCTTGTACCAGTTAGCAGATAGAATGGTAGATAGAACAGCAATACTGGCAAAACACCAAAGTAGACATAGTAATGACCCTCGTAATATGCCACATCAAACAGATATGCCTGACCCGTTTGTTTCTGAAGCTCATCACGAGCACCCTTATCGTAAGGGTTTTCCATATCTTGTAACCACTGTGGAGGTTCTTCTTCCAAATACAGCTGACCATGCGCCATGGCTTTTGCTAGCTCCGCATACTGCTGAGCGTTATCGCCACCCACTTCGTAGGTATTTACAATGCTGCGACCATCCCACGATCCTGAATTGTAATTCGCGGTCGCTATGCCTACCTGGTTTGAGCCAAACAAGAGATAGGCCGTTAAGATAAACACCTCAAATGCAGTAGCAGCAACAATACAAACCCTGCTAAAGCGAGGGTGCTCTTTAATTCTGCAGCGATAAATGCTCGACTTAGGACGAAATACGTAAATAAAGAGCAACACCATAAAGGCAATAAAGAAGCGTAAGCCATTAAAAGCAAAAGGCTGCGGATCGTTAACGGTAATTGCGCTTAACACGAGAGGATACGTCGCATCTTCATTGATTATCTCTATACGCAAATCCTGGATTAATCCCGAGCTTTGCAAGTAAAGATACTGACTATCCTCACTAAAGGTGGAAATATCTACTTCAGGAACCCCAAAGGTGTATTCGGTGGTATTGAAATAGGTTTCATGTGCCGAATCGGTAAAACTTATTTGCACCGTAAGCGTTTGAGCCGCCTGGGTATTGTCGAAATCCAAGTGAATGTTGTGAATTTCTTTATTGAGATCATGAAATTCCAGCACGTGCGACGATTCCGTTAGTCTTACCGCTTCGTTTTGCGTAAAGGAATCCGTTGATGATTTATCGGGATCAGCTAGATCAAGGCCAGCTTTGCTCGTTAAATTAACAGGCTCATAGCTTGAAGAAATGAAGAAATTCATATTGAAAAGAAAAACTTCAAGCAACAAAGCAATCACAAAAATAAGACCCACGCGAATAGCCGCATGTTTAATGTCTGCGGCATGCGTCTGGGCAAGCTCAATACCTTCGTCTGCTATATCTTCAATCGGTCTCATAGGCATTTATTTTATCAATTTGTTTTCAGATACCCTATGAGTTCATTTGTTTTATTTAAACTCCGCAAGAATGCTAAACCACGCAAAAAGATAAGCTCCTGAATCTTTTGATTCAGGAGCTTATTATGCAAGACAATCTTTACGTAGATATGGATAGCTATCTAAAGCATGCCTTAGCTTTAAGAATTTAGATATCCAAAGCCTCAACGATAGATGCAAGAACTACTTCAGGATCACGATCGCCATCAATTTCAATAAGCAAATCGCAACCACGATAGTAGTCGATCAGAGGAGCCGTGGAATTTTCGTATACATCAAGACGATTGCGAACCGTAGCTTCATTGTCGTCATCGCGCTGATACATTTCGCCACCGCACTTAGGGCACTGTGCATCTTTATCAGAGCCGATGTAGCCACAATCACGGCACATACGACGAGAGGTCAAACGCTTGATAATAACTTCCTTGTCTACATCGACCAACAGTGCAGCGTCCAGAGGGCGATCCAAAGAAGCGAGCTCGGAGTCGAGTGCTACTGCCTGAGTAGAGGTGCGAGGGAAGCCGTCCAAAATAAAGCCAGCCTTGGTATCTTCATCCTGAAGGCGTTCTTTAACCAAGCCAATTACTACTTCATCAGGAACCAAATCGCCTGCATCCATATACTTCTTTGCTTCAAGTCCCAAAGGAGTTTGATTCTTTACTGCCGCACGAAGCATGTCACCCGTAGAAATGTGAGCATAGCCATACTTTTCAACGAGCTTTGCAGCCTGGGTTCCTTTACCAGCGCCAGGAGCGCCCAGCAAAACGATATTCATAAATGATCCTTTCTTGCGGATTCGATAAAATCGCTTCATACATTGTAGCAAAGCGAATAATTAAAGCGAAAATTACATCTTTTTTATGCTTGAGAAAGTTGATTGAGTGACTCCCCTGTCAATCGATAGGTATGCCAGTCATCCATGCATACCGCTCCCAACGAGGTGTAAAAGCCAATACTTGGCGTATTCCAATCAAGACAAGACCATTCCAATCTACCGCAACCTCGCTCTACGGTAATTTGAGAGAGCTTTACTAAAAGCGCCTTTCCGTAACCACAGCCACGGAATTCTGGCTTTACAAATAAATCTTCAAGGTAGATTCCCGCTCGACCTAAAAACGTTGAAAAGTTATGAAAGAACAGCGCAAAGCCAACTTCTTTTCCCTCAACAACTGCAAAGATAACTTCGGCTTTTTCTTTTTCGAAGATCCATTCGTTAAGCAATTCAGGAGTTGCAACCACTTCGTGTTCTAATTTTTCGTACTGCGCAAGCGCCTTAATGAATTCAAGAATTGTTTCAGTATCATCAGGCGTTGCAAATCGAAATGAAACTTGAGTATTCAAATCTTCAGTATCCACTTCTAAACTACCTCCCTACTACAGCATCTAATCTTTATCATGACAGAACATGCTCCGTTTTGAACATTTCAGTAAGTCTGCATACAAAAAGAGCGACTCACTTGAGCCGCTCTTTCAAAACGTAGTGTTTACGGTTTTACTTAAAGAAACCGTCGTAGTTGTACATCTTTAACTGAGATTCAATCTTATTCATGGTATCAAGCGCTACACCAATCATGATAAGGATAGAAGTACCACCGAATGCCTGAATCAAAGCGTTGTTCGTGAAGTAGAACAAAATAGAAGGCACAACCGCGATCAATGCAATAAATACCGCACCTGGCAAAATTACATGACGCATAACATTCTTAAGATAAGCAACCGTATTTGCACCAGGACGAATACCAGGAATGAAGCCACCCTGACGCTGGAGGTTTTCAGCAGTCTCCGTCGGATTGAACACAATTGAAGTGTAGAAATAAGCGAAGAAGATAATAAATACTGCTGTCAAAATCCAGTTTACCCAACCAGCTGACATAGCATTAGATACCATCGTCAACCAATCAACATTAAACAGTGCCGCAAGCTGTGCTGGGAAGTAAATCAAGCAGCTCGCGAAGATGATAGGGATAACACCTGCAGCGTTAATCTTAATAGGCAGATAAGAATTCTGACCACCCATCATCCTACGACCCTGAATGCGCTTTGCGTAGCTTACAGGAATACGGCGCTGCGCACGTTCAATGAAGATAATTGCAGGGATGCAGAGTACTACGATTACCAAAATAAGAATGGTAATAGCAAGACCCATACCAAAGTCAGCATTCAAGTTAATCGACGAGAAAATAGCCGAAGGAACTGATGCAACAATGGATACGAAAATGATGAGAGACATACCGTTGCCTACACCACGCTGGGTAATAAGTTCGCCCATCCACATGATAAGAGCAGTACCTACTACCAAAGTGAAGACAACTAAAATGTCAGTCACGATTTCAGGAATTGCTGTACTGAATACTACGCCATAAGCCTGTGACTTAAAGAGGAACAGATAACCAATAGCGTTGATCAGAGCAAGACCCAAAGTCAGGTAACGAGTTACCTGAGTAACACGACGCCTACCAGCTTCGCCTTCTCTATTCCAACGACCTACCGCAGGAATTACACCTTGCATCAGCTGCATAATAATCGATGCCGTGATGTAGGGCATAATACCAAGAGCAAATACCGAGAAGTTGGAAAGAGCTCCACCAGTAAAGAGGTCGAGCATAACCATTCCAACACCCTGTTCCGTAAAGGAATCAGCAAAAGCTCTGAATGGTATGCCTGGCACTGGAATATATGCGCCAAGACGGTAGAGCGCCAAGATGCCCAGAGTGAACAGGATTTTATTCCTGAGCTCTGGAACCTTAAACGCTTGTACAAGAGAACTTAGCAAGGCTCTTCGACCTTTCCTCCAGCAGCCTCAATCTTTGCTTTAGCAGAAGCAGAAACCTTATCTACCTTTACTGTTACAGCCTTAGTAATTTCACCGTCACCCAAAACCTTTACCAAAGAGTTAGGGTTCTTGATGATGCCCTTAGCTGCCAAAGAATCGCCATCAACTACGTCGCCTGCTTCAAAGTACTTTTCGATGCGGCTAACGTTTACAGGCAAATATTCAACACGGTTGATGTTGCGGAAGCCAGGAAGCTTTGGCAAACGACGAGCAAGTGGAGTCTGACCGCCCTCGAAACCAGTGCCCTTACCGCCGCCAGAACGAGACTTCTGACCATTCAAACCGCGACCAGCAGTCTTGCCAGTACCAGATGCGGGGCCACGACCAACACGCTTACGAGCCTTGGTTGCGCCTTCTGCAGGACGTAAATCCTTAAGTTCCATGTTTTGTTTCTCCTTTTACGCTATCCCTTCACATCAGAAGGGGTCGGCAGCTCGCCGCCGACAAACTTACTTTAGACAAAAACTTTTGCCATTATCGCACAAAACGCACCAAAGTGCGCCAGTAACTTTTCTCTTCACAGAGTGAATGTATTTTTTATTCAGGCCGTTCCGAATTTAACGGAACTTAATTGTTGTTGGTCTTACGTAAGGTAAGACCAGAAGAAAAATGCGCCGCTCAAATGAGCGGCGCATGAAGATTTACAGCTCTTCAACCTCTACGAGGTGCTTTACCTTGAAGATCATGCCACGAACTGCAGGATTGTCTACCTGATCAACCGTACGACCAATCTTACCAAGACCAAGAGCCTTCAGGGTGCGGCCCTGATCATACTTATAACCAATAGGGCTCTTTACCTGAGTGATGCGCAGAGTTTTTGCGTCAGCCATTATTAGTTCTCCTTCCAGCCGTAGATCTGAGAAACGGAGATACCGCGGCGCTGAGCAACCTCTTCAGGGCTCTGCATGCTCTTAAGACCTTCAGCGGTAGCCTTTACGATGTTAAGAACATTGTCGGTACCCAAGGACTTGCAGAATACGTCCTTTACACCAGCAAGTTCCATAACGGCACGAGCAGCGCCACCAGAGATAACACCAGTACCAGGAGCAGCAGGCTTAATCAGAACACGACCAGCGCCATATTCGCCGATGATGTCATGAGGAAGCGTGCCAGCTTCAGTCAGAGGTACCTTGAACATATTCTTCTTAGCGTCTTCAACGCCCTTCTTAATAGCGGTAGGAACTTCCTGGGACTTGCCCATACCAATACCTACACGACCATTGCTATCGCCTACTACAACAAGTGCAGTCAAAGCGAAACGGCGACCGCCCTTAACAACTTTAGAAACGCGGTTGATGTAAACAACACGTTCCTGGAGTTCGGGAACGCCTGCCTGGTTTTCAAGCTTTTTAGCCATAGACACTAACCCTCCCTTAGAACTTCAGGCCTGCTTCACGAGCACCATCAGCAACTGCCTTGATGCGACCGTGATACAGATTGCCACCGCGGTCGAATACAACCTCAGTGATACCGTTTTCCTGTGCTTTCTTACCGATGAGTTCACCTAAAGCTTCAGCACCTTCTACCGTGCTACCACGCTTTTCGGTTGCTTTGAACTCAGGGCCCAGAGTAGATACAGCGCAGATGGTCTTACCAGCTACGTCATCAATTACCTGAGCGTACATATTTGCGTTTGAGCGAGTGATGCACAAACGTGGACGAGTGGGCGTACCGGAAATCTTACCGCGAACGCGAGTATGACGACGACGAAGCCCAGCTTGTTTCTTTTGAAGTTTCTTCATGAGTAAATTCCCTTCGATACAACGCTTCTGGACTAGTCAGACTTAGCAGCCTTACCAAGCTTACGACGTACATATTCGCCCTCGTAACGAATACCCTTGCCCTTATAGGGTTCAGGCTTACGCCATGCGCGAATATTAGCAGCAACCTGGCCTACCTGCTCTTTGCTGATGCCTTTAACGATGATCTCGGTCTGGCTGGGAACCTCAAAGCTGATGTTCTCAGGAGCCGGAACAACTACTGGATGAGAGAAACCGAGCTGCAGCTCAAGGTCAGTGCCCTTCAAAGCAGCACGATAACCAACACCAACAAGCTCAAGCTTCTTTGCATAACCCTCAGATACACCAACAATCATGTTGTGAATAAGGGTACGAGTTAAACCGTGAAGGCTCTTTGCTTCGCGGCTATCATCAGGACGCTCAACGATTACGTTGCCATCTTCTACCTTGATGGAAAGAATGTCCTGGAAAGTACGGGTTAATTCACCTTTGCCACCTTTTACGGTAACAGTGCTGCCATCAACAGCAACTTCTACACCGGAAGGAATGGCGATAGGCATTTTACCAATTCGAGACATATTCGCTCCTTCCTTCCTACCAGATGTAAGCGATCACTTCGCCGCCGATGCCAGCTTTGCGTGCATCGCGGTCAGCCATAACGCCCTTGCTCGTAGAAATAACAGCGGTACCAAGACCACCAAGAACGCGAGGCAGTTCATCTTTGCCAGCATAGATACGCAAACCAGGCTTGGAAATACGCTTCAAACCACGGATAGTGCGTGCTTTCTTGTCACCATACTTGAGGGTAATGGTAAGGATGTCGCGAGGCTGTGCCTCTTCAACATCGTAACCAGCGATGTAGCCCTCTTCGTGCATGATGCGTGCAATTTCAACAAGCTTTTTGCTTGACGGCATGGAAACCGTCGGCTTGCCTGCAGAGTTAGCATTACGCACACGCGTAAGCATATCTGCAATAGGATCGTTCATGCTCATTGTTGTGTTTCTCCTTTGTTCATGATGAGACGAAAAGCCGGTTCGCATACGCCCTTAACGCACGCGCCTTGACTCTCGACACTCAACAACGCGACTTAACTTCTAATCTCTTACCAGGAAGCTTTGGTCACGCCGGGCAGTTCGCCTTTGTTAGCAAGTTCACGAAGGCAGACACGGCACAGACCGAACTTGCGGTAGTACGCACGAGGGCGACCACAGCGAGCACAACGGTTGTGCTGACGAGTCGAGAACTTCGGCTCTCGCTTTGACTTGGCGATCATCGATTTCTTAGCCATTCAAAATCCTTCTTTCCTATAACCAATTCTCTACTTTTTAGAGAACTTAGTTTTCTTTTTTGAACGGGAAGCCCATAGCATCCATCAATGCTTTGGCGTCTTCATTGGTCTCTGCAGTGGTAACAAACGTAATATCCATACCACGAGTGCGATCGATCTTGTCATATTCGATCTCAGGGAAGATGAGCTGTTCGGTAAGGCCCATGGTGTAGTTACCACGACCGTCGAAGCTGTTTGGATTGCAGCCGCGGAAGTCGCGTACACGAGGAAGAGCCATAGACATCAAACGGTCAAAGAACTCCCACATGCGGTCGCCACGAAGGGTTACCTTGCAACCAATTGCCTGGCCTTCACGCAGATGGAAACCAGCGATGGATTTCTTAGCGCGAGTAACCATAGGCTGCTGACCAGTGATAGTGCGAAGATCAGCAATAGCACCGTCGAGCAACTTCTTGTCACCTGCAGCACGACCTACACCCATGTTAACCACGATCTTTTCGAAACGAGGAACCTGGTTTACGTTGCTGCACTCAAGCTCTTTAAACAACTTAGGAGCGACTTCGTTTACGTACTTTTCCTTCAAACGAGGAGTAGCCATAGTAGTGTTTTACCTTTCTCGATGAATTAAACACAGGATTTCCGACCCTGCGTCCCTAGCCTTTGCCAGGGTCATAGGCGCAATTAGCGCACCCAAAGACGAAACCATACAGGAATACTATCTTTAGGTCAACCTATACGCCAAAACCACACACGCTTTTCTTAATCGAAAAACATGTGTGGTTGTTTGCTTTTAGCGCAAATTTGCTGGTAAGCAAATTTGCTAGTCGATGTCAGCGCCGCACTTCTTGCAAACGCGAATCTTCTTGCCATTTTCGCGCTTAATGCTTACGCGAGTAGCCTCTTTGCAAGAGGGGCAAATAAGAGCCACGTTAGATACATGGATTGGAGCTTCCATGGATGCAATGCCGCCTTCAGGATTTGCCTGAGTAGGACGCATTGCCTTTTTGATGATGTTTACCTTTTCAACGGTGACACGCTGAGAAGCAGGCTTAGCGGAAAGAACAGTACCTTCAGCACCACGATCCTTGCCAGTAAGAACCTTTACCTTGTCACCAGTTTTGATGTTCATTTTAGCCATGAATTGTTCCTCCTACAGCGTTTCCGGTGCCAGGGACACGATCTTCATGTACTTCTTCTCGCGAAGTTCGCGAGCAACAGGACCGAAGATACGAGTACCACGGGGAGCGCCGTTGGCATCGATCAGCACGGCTGCATTCTGGTCGAACTTAATATAGCTGCCGTCTTCACGACGAACTTCTTTCTTAACGCGCACTACGACGCAGCGGACGACATCGCCCTTTTTAACGCTGCCGTTTGGCATAGCCTCTTTTACGCTGCATACGATGACATCACCGAGGCCTGCATAGCGGCGCTTAGAGCCACCCAGAACCTTGATGCACTGCACCTTGCGAGCGCCAGAGTTATCAGCGACGGCGAGCATGCTCTGCATTTGAATCATATGCTTATCCCTTTCGATGCTTTCAAGTAAGCAAAAACTTACTTGGCCTTCTCAACGATGTCGAGAAGACGCCAACGCTTCATCTTAGACAGCGGGCGAGTTTCCATAATCGTTACGGTATCGCCCACGCCAGCTTCATTGTTCTCGTCGTGAGCATGGAACTTCTTAGTAGAATTAACCATTTTGCCGTATACCGGATGTGGCTTGCGTTCGTGTACTTGCACAACGCAAGTCTTATCGCCAGAAATGCTTACTACAACACCCTGACGGACTTTACGAGAATTACGTTCTTCACTCATGCTATTCAAACCTTCCTTGTCGAGCCTTAAGCCTGAACAGCCTTGAGCTCGCGGTCACGCATCTCGGTCTGGATGCGAGCGATGTCTTTCTTGACCTGCTTGATGCGAGCGGTGTTATCCAACTGGCCAGTTGCCATCTGGAAGCGCAGGTTAAAAAGCTCTGCACGTGCTTCCTTCAGCTTAGCCTGCAGATCTTCACCTGAAAGATTCCTGATCTCTGCTGCTTTCATTTACTCCTGCCCTTCTGCCTCGCGCTTAACGATCTTGCACTTGATGGGCAACTTATTAATTGCGAGACGGAGCGCATCGCGTGCAGTTTCTTCGTCAACGCCATCGATCTCAAACATAATACGGCCAGGCTTTACTACCGCTACCCAACCTTCTGGGTTACCCTTACCTTTACCCATTCGAGTTTCAGCAGGCTTCTGCGTGATGGGCTTGTCAGGGAAGATCGTGATCCAAACATTACCAGTACGGTTCATGCGACGGGTCATAGCGATACGAGCTGCCTCGATCTGGCGGTTAGTGATCCAATGGCGATCCAGAGCCTGAATGCCCCAGGTGCCGTGATTCAAAGTGGTGCCGCCCTTAGCGTTACCCTTCATAGAACCACGCTGGACCTTGCGGTGCTTAACGCGCTTAGGTACCAACATTATTTATCACCCCTATCGTTGTTGCGACGGCCGCGACGGTTGGGACGAGAAGAACCTTCGAGTGCAGGCTGTGGAGCCTTCTGTCCAGGAAGAACTTCACCGTGATATACCCAAACCTGGATACCAATAGAACCCATGGTGGTTGCAGCGGTTGCGAAACCGTAATCGATCTTTGCGCGAAGGGTGTGCAGAGGCACGCGACCTTCACGGTACCATTCACGGCGGCTCATTTCAGCGCCACCAAGACGACCTGCGCACTGGATACGAATACCCTTAGCACCAGACTTGCGTGCAGACTGTACAGCCTTACGCATAGCACGACGGAAAGCAACACGGTTTTCCAACTGCTCTGCGATGGACTGAGCAATAAGGTTTGCATCAAGTTCAGGACGCTTAACTTCTACAACCTCAACAGATACGGTGCCGTTTGCGATCTGATTGAGCTTCTTGCGAAGAGCGTCAACTTCTGCGCCCTTCTTGCCGATAACAACACCAGGACGAGACGTGGTGATGATTACCTTAATCTTGTCGCCAGCGCGTTCAATTTCTACACGAGAAACGGCTGCATGGGCGAGCTGCTTTTCCAGGAACTTGCGAATTGCGAGGTCATTTTCAAGGTTCTTCGCATAGTCCTTGTCGGAATACCAACGGCTACGCCAATCCTCGGTTACACCAAGACGGAAGCCGGTGGGGCTTACTTTCTGACCCATACTATGCCTCCTCTCGGGTTGCTACGATGACGGTGATGTGGCTGGTGCGCTTACGAATGCGCGATGCGGAACCCTTTGCACGAGGACGAATGCGCTTCAAGGTTGGGCCTTCGTCAGCAAAGCATGCCTTAACAACCAGATTGTCTGGGTTGCCAGCACCCTTCTGTGCAGCATTAGCAACAGCGGAGTTCAAAGTCTTCTCTACAACTTCTGCAACTGCGCGGTTGGTGAAACGCAGGGTTTCCTGAGCGGCTACTACATCTTTGCCGCGGATTTGGTCGAGCACGATACGCGCCTTACGGGGCGAAACGCGCACATAGCGAGCGATTGCTTTAGCTTCCATGTTTCACCCTTTCTTACTTGTCGTGACCACGGAAGGTACGGGTTGGTGCAAATTCGCCCAACTTGTGTCCAACCATAGACTCGGTTACATAAACTGGCACATGCTTGCGACCATCATGCACAGCGATGGTATGACCAACCATCTCTGGGAAAATGGTGGAAGAACGTGACCAAGTTTTGATGACATTCTTTTCGCCTGCTTCGTTCATCGCCACGATGCGATTGAGAAGGCGAGGTTCCACGAAAGGACCTTTTTTCAAACTTCTGCTCAATGTTTCTCCTTAAGCGATCGGGCGCTACTTCTTGCGACGACGGATGATCAAGCGGCTTGAAGCCTTCTTGGGGTTGCGGGTGCGATGACCCTTGGTGGACACACCCCATGGAGTAACAGGATGACGACCAGAAGACTTGTTCTTGCCTTCGCCACCACCATGAGGATGGTCGACAGGATTCATAACCGTACCACGTACGCTTGGGCGGATGCCCTTCCAGCGATTACGGCCAGCCTTACCAATTTTGATGTTGCCATGTTCTGCGTTGCCTACTTCGCCAACAGTTGCGCGGCAGGTAACCAAAACACGACGCATTTCAGAAGAAGGCATACGAAGGATTGCGTACTTGCCTTCCTTACCCATCAGCTGAATGCTGGTGCCAGCAGAACGAGCAATTGCAGCACCGCGACCAGGTTGAAGCTCAACAGCGTGAATGAGCGTACCTACTGGGATTGCGGAAAGTGGCAATGCGTTGCCTGGCTTGATGTCAGCATCTGGACCAGAAATTACAGTTTCGCCAACTTTGAGGCCCTTTGGCTGAAGGATGTAGCGCTTTTCACCGTCTGCATAGTGGAGAAGAGCGATACGTGCGCTGCGGTTAGGGTCGTACTCGATCGTTGCAACCTTAGCAGGAATGCCATCCTTGTTGCGCTTAAAGTCGATGATGCGGTAACGACGCTTGGTACCGCCACCCTGATGACGGGTGGTAACGCGACCGTTGTTGTTACGGCCAGCCTTCTTGGGCAGTGGTGCCAACAGAGACTTTTCGGGCTTGGTGCACGTAATGTCAGCAAAGTCCGAAACGGTCTGGAAGCGGCGCCCAGGGCTTGTGGGCTTGTATTGTTTTACTCCCATTTTCTTCCTTTCTATGGGCTTGAACTTGTTGTTCACGCCCTCGGTCTTATGTGGTCTCCATCACCGCCATGAGAACCTTTGGGAGAGGGTTCTCGGCGACTCCGAGTTACCACGCGCCCGGGTGTATCCATCAACAGCCAGACGCAAACGAGAATTATACTTGCGAATACGCCTGTATGCAAGTTAAAAATCACGCTCTTCATTTCTTCGCAAAGAATTCACAGTTATCTTGGAAGGCAGAGGGAAGCATACACTTGAGAACACTTATTGTTGCTCAGGGCCTCTTGCCATCTACTCTCACTATTTATTATTTCTTGCCGTCTATTACCCAAACAATAAAAGGTGCTTTAAGTGCGCGCAATACGTAAACGCGGAATGAGAACTATCACGCAATAAAGAAAAGCAACAAGCCCCAAAGCTCCTGCTGCCGCACCGATGCTTCCAACCGAAACGCAACTGGTCACTACTCCACCTAAGGCAGAGCCACTACCAATTCCAAAATTAAAAATTGCAGAGAAAATTGAAGTAGCTACCGCTTGATCATCAAGACTCGAATATCGAATTACTTCCGATTGCAAGGCAGCATTCATTGCGGTACTTCCCATTCCTAGTACTACGCATGCGCCCAGTACCCCTATCAAAAATTCTTGGCTTACAAAGAGAACAAAGAATGCAGTCACCAAGCCCAGAAGACACCCGCAGAGAAACTTTACTCGTTGTCGGGCATATATTTTCGAGAACAGAACGCTCCCTAGGATGCCAGCCACCCCAAAAAACGCGATTACTACGGTTACAGTTTGCTCTTCTAATCCAACGCTCTGTAATAGGTAAGGTTCGATGTAGCTATAACACATATAATAGGCGGTCATCATAACCCCAACGAACAGGTAAAGGCTTCGAAGTGTTTTTGTTTTAAAAAGTACCGGTAACCTACGAACCGAGAAGGGTTTTGTTGCAGGAATAGCAGGAAGCACAAAGTAAAGATAAATAAAAATGATGACGGTAATTATTGCAACGCAAGCAAACGTCATGCGCCATCCAAGCGCCAAACCAATAACACGCCCAAAGGGTAAACCAGTAATCAAGGCAACTGATTCGCCCATCACCACCATTCCTAGTGCCATATGACGATGATCTTCGCTCACCACCCTAACTGCCATAGGAGGTGCAATCGACCAGAAAATAGCATGAGCGCAGGCCACCACCATACGTGCTGCCATAAGCATAAAATAACTGGTAGCAAGTGAAGAAAGCAGCTGTCCAAAAGCAAATAACGCCACAATTATCAAAAACAAACGGCGAAACCCAATTCGTGAAGCAGCGATCATAAGAGGCAGCGAGAGCAGCATCACCATCCATGCGTATACTGAAATAAGCATGCCAGCCTGAGATTCTGTAACAGAAAAGCTGAGCGCAATATCAGTTAGAAGCGCTACAGGCATAAATTCAGACGTACAGAAGATAAAAGTGGAAACCGTAATACCTGCCAACGGTAGTGCTTCTCTTAAATTCATTCGTTGTTTCTTCTGCATCATAGGACGCAAAAACCTCCGCACGTCTCTACTACCGAGCAAATCCACCTATCCGCCCGATCAGCATGTTCGCTCATTCGTCGATTCGGCTTTGCTTCTGGTTGCCACTCTTAGTTATTTGATAGCTGCATCTTAATAGCTGTTTCTTTAAGCTCTTTACCTATTTACCCTTAGCCTCTTTTGACTTCCGAGTAAAAAGCTTTTTAATACTACCTAAGAAAATCACTTTGAAAAGGAGTTCTTACTTTTATCTTGTTATAATCCATCCGTTCTCATCAAAAACATTCGTAGTCTTTTCTAACTACTTTTAAACATACACGCCATAACAACCTAAACTTCACCATATGCGTCGTCATTTTCCAACCCTAAGGATCAGCCTCATATGACTCACGATTTCATATCTCTCGCTCTCATCGCCCTCATAGCGGCGCTTGCTCCACTTATCGCAAACCTCATCCCTAAAAAACCGATACCGGAAACCGTTCTACTCCTCATAGGCGGTGCCTTACTAGGACCTTCAGTCCTAAACCATATTTGGCTCGATGAAAGCGTTTTGTTTTTATCTGACTTAGGTTGCGCCATGCTTTTCTTGCTTGCAGGATTTGAAATCAATCCGCAAACCATCACAGGTCGCGAAGGCAAGCGAGGATTGAAAACATGGCTTGCCACACTCGCTTTAGCATTTGCCCTTGTTATGAGTATTTATCATGCTTCTCTTGGTGAACTTTCCATTGATGCTCTAGCCCTTGCTATTGCACTCACCACCACCGCCATCGGAGCACTTATGCCAATCTTGAAAGAACGTGGTATTTTCACTCGAAAAACAGGCGAAAGTGTTCTTGCCTATGGTATGTGGGGAGAATTGGGCCCCGTTATCGCTATGGCACTTTTGCTCTCTACCCGCGCCCCATGGATCACGGTAATTATCTTATTTACCTTTATCGCTCTTGCGGTACTCGTTGCGGTTTTAGGTCAAAGAGCAGCAAAAGCAGAACATCAAATATTTCTGGTTCTTTCTCGAGGACGCAATACTACTTCGCAAACATTCGTGCGCGTGACCATGTTCCTTCTCGTTGGACTTGTAGCAGTTTCAGCAATTTTTGACTTAGATATTGTTTTAGGCGCCTTTGCTGCGGGCTTTATTCTGCGCTATATTGTCCCTGAAAACGACCATGTCCTTGAAGAAAAATTAAATGCCATTGGGTATGGATTTTTAATTCCTTTATTCTTCGTAGTTTCTGGCGCCAAAATTGAAGTTACTGCAGTATTGAACCAGCCACTCCTTTTAATTGGATTTATTGCGATGCTTCTCTTAGTTCGTGCGGTACCTATTTTTATTGCATTGCGCACCGACAAGACGCCCGAAGTCAAAGCGTTTGGTTGGCGTAACCAAGTTACCGTTTCTCTTTACTGCACAACCGCTCTTCCTCTTATCGTTGCAGTCACTTCGGTTGCCGTGAGTGCGGGCGCTATGTCTTCATCGCTAGCTTCGGTTTTAGTTTCCGCAGGAGCATTGACCGTGCTCGTCATGCCGCTTTTAGCCTTACTGACCTATCAAGAAAGCAAGGATTCCTCACATCAGTAGATGCTTTTCTTATGCGGTTTCTCGTTTTTTGGATTCTTCTCAAAATAGTTTAGATCCTTTTCTGCGGTGATTTGAAAACTCAGGGCGGCCATTCCCTACCACACTGCTGCATATCACATTTTTGACCGCAATTATTCTCGATGGAGAAGATCTTACATCTTGAAATAATTCATCGCTAAGAGCAACGAGTTTCTTACGTTCTTCTTCCCTCGTTTTTACATCGCCTCTCTAGGATTGTTTCTGGCTTTCCAGATCACGATGTAAACAAAGGAGGAATCAATGAGCCACTTGCTTGGGCGCCTTAAAGCCTACACGCTCAAAACTGCGTGCTTGTGCGCAGCACTCACCCTTGCACTCTCCGGCACCCCTGCTATAGCCTTTGCAGCAAATGCAGAAGCACAAAGCACTTCCAACGCCGAAGAAATGACGCAAGAAAAAATCGACGAGGCCAATAATGCCTACGACTCCGCTGCCACCAAGCTTACCTTTATCAGCATGTCCGATACCGAATTTGGCGGAGGAGAAGAAGGAACCGATACGACCGAAGCATCATACAACGAAAAGAATTACCGTCTTAAAGCCGTTGCCGATTGGGCGGCAAGCCACAATTTCGACGTCCAAGCAGTTCTAGATAACGGCGATGTAGTAGGTGCCAACAGCCCCGAGATGAATGCCTGGAACAATAGTGACAAAACCGACATTCATGCATCACGCGCAGGCGGTTGGTACTGTGCAGTAGAGCGATCGCTCTCCGAAAATTTCCCTGATGCAACCATGCTACTCGCCAGTGGAAACCATGATATTCCGACTCTATTCGGAACCGTAATGGATATCAATCACAAAGACGACGAAAAATGGTTCTACCCTGACGCCGAAACTGGCAAAGGCAATATTCATATCAAGATCAACGGATATGACTTTATTTCTCTTGATTACTGGGACTATACCGACTTCCTAAAGACAACCCTTGAAGAAATCTCAAGTACCCCTGATTATGACCCCACCAAACCAATCTTCATTCAAACTCATAGCGGATACGCCAACACCTCTCTTGGCGGCCCCTTTCATGCCAACTACGACATCGCTAATTCAGCTGCGCCTGGATATCTACAGGATCTCTTAAAGGATTATCCCCAGGCATTTGTAGGATCTGCGCACACCCACTTTTCTGTAGAGCCCGAAACAAGCATTTACCAAAAGGACTTCACCTTTTTCGAAAATGGTTCGATGAACTACATCTATCAGGATGGTCCGTGTATTGATTCGGGATATTTTAATGGCGGACAAGGCGACAGAACCGAAGGCTCCCTTACCCCTTATGAGGCAACATGCAACTTTATTTCCGTACTCGAAGACGGTTCTACCGTAATTCGTCGCTACGATATGACTCACAATCGTTGGATTGGGATGCCTTGGGTAGTCGACACAACGCTCGGTAAGGAAGGATTTACCTACACTGACGAGAATCGCTCCACTATCGCCCCTTGGTGGAAAGATGATACCGAAGTAACCACATCCAACACCACCGAAACCTCTACCACTCTCGGGTTTTCTCATGCAGCTGATGACCAGCTAGTAAACTACTACGAGATTACTCTGACCGATATCGCAGGCAATCCCGTCAACTACACCACCAAGCAAGTGCCCTACTTTAGTGAAGGCGGCCAGGTAAGTGTGAGCGGTTCATTCAAAGCTTACTCTCGCTGGTATATGACTCCCAATACCATGGGATTCGAATTGAGTGGACTCCAGCCAGCGAGTTACTACACCGCGTCCATTGTCGCCTATGATGATTTCGAAAACGCTTCCGAGCCCTATACTTACACCTTCCGAACCGAAGGTAGCGCTACTTTCCCCGAATTACCCAATCAGCCTCAGCTTCCTGAAGGCATTTCTGAAGGGCAATTCTTCAGCATGGATTTCGAAAACAACCTATCCGATAGCATTTCTGGTGTAACGGGCAGCGCAAATGGTTCGGTTTCTTTCACTGAAAGCTTTAATGAGGATAACGGAAGCGCAGTATATATACCTGCTGGCGCAAGCAATTACGTTGACCTCGGAAACCTTGAAGAATGGAATTTAGGAACCGACAAAAACCTCACCATCAATTTCTGGATCAACGCCGAAGATCTTGGTGGCTACGGTTCCTTTATTTCGAATAAAAATTGGACTAACTGGTATCGAAGTGGCATTAACGTTGCTCCCGAAGGAAGCAACTCGACCAAGATCGAATTCACTCTTGGTGACGACGTATACGACCACGGCTGTTACGCCACCGGCACGGTAGCTAGCTACACCAACGCATGGCACATGATGTCATTTGAAGTGGACCGCGATGCGCAAGAAGCGCGCACATACTTCGATGGAAACTTAGTGCAGACCACCGACATTTCCGTAATTGGAGATATGACCAGCGGTCTCAATATGCTTCTCGGCGTTGATGGTGGCAAGCAATATGGCTCCAACGGATTTACTATGGACAATTTAGATATGTGGGATCGCCCCTTGAGTGAAGAGGAAATCGCTTCGCTTTATGCAGTATCCGACCCCTCAAACTCTGCCTCCCTTGATGTTCTTACTCAGGCAATTACTTATTCGCAGGATCTCCTTAAGCAAGAGGAAATCAATAGCGCAAACGGACGCGTATATGACGAAGATCTTCATGCAACACTTGAAGTTGCCATTAAAAACGCAACCGCTGTCGCTAACGGAAGCAATCGAGACCTCACGATCGAACAAGCCTACACAGAACTTAAAGATGCAGTTGCAAACTTTGAAAATCAGCCTATTTGCTGGAGTGTTACTGCAACCGCAGAACATGGCGTTATTGGCATAGAAGGAACTACAAATGATGGATCCTATGTCGTAGAGCAAGGCAATAACGTTGTTTTCTCACTTTCTCCCGACAAGAACTACAGCTTAGACAATGCGCAAATCAGCGTTACCGCAGGGCTTGATTACGAACTTAGCGGATCACAGCTCACGGTCAAAAATGTCAGTGGACCCGTTAATGTTCATGTCGTATTTTCTGAGGAAAATACGAACAGTGGAAATGATGGCGGCAATGGAGATAACTCCGGGAATAACAGCGGAAATAACGGCAACTCTGGAAACAATAATTCCAACAACACCGAAAACAATCCGGCCGACTCAACCAATACAAACCCCTCAGACAACACTACTTCCGGCTCTGACGACAAATCTGGTCTTGCTCAAACCAGTGACTTTATTGCACCACTTTTCGTGGGAGCGGCAATAGTAGCGGGAAGTGCAGCACTGATTGTAGCTATAGCATGGAGGAAGCTAAGAAACTAAGCTCTTATCTGCAGCATTCTAAGTAAGCCGAGACGGGAATCAGAGCTCCTTGGTGACTCCATTTTTCCCGTCTCACTTGCATCTATACAATTGTTATAAGAATCAGTTTTAGAAATTTAAAAAAAGTATACGAAAAGTAAATAGTTCCCCTCATAGAGCAAAACGCGTTCAAATGCTAGGATATGGTTTGAACAGGACGTTCGATCGTGAATGTTTTTCTGTTCCATTCGATCAAATAATGAGGAGAGGATCGTAATTATGGATTTTCAGCTTACTGACGAACAGGAATTGCTGATTGAAAGCGCTCGTGAATATGCTAGCCGCTACTTCACTGATGAAGCGGTAAAGCAGGCCTACGAAGTAGACCATCATATCAGCGTAGAAGCAGCTATGGCTTATCGTGAAGCAGGCTTCATGCATCTTGGTCTTCCTGAGGAAGTTGGTGGCGTTCCAGTAGACAAGCTTACCGAGGTTCTTTTGGTAGAAAAGCTTCATGAGTTCACTGGTGTTACCCTTCCCTTCGTAACCGACTTCAATACCATTACCGACGTAATTGACTTCGGCACCAAAGAACAGCAAGAAATGATCATGGATGCTATCGAAAATGTTGAGAGCACCTGCATCGCTTGTTCTGCAATTTCCGAACCTGCTGCTGGTTCCGACAACAACGCTATGACCTGCGTTACCAAGAAGCAGCCAGACGGCACTTATATCCTGAATGGTCAGAAGACCTGGGTTACCCTTGGTGGTCTTTCTATCTACACCATGGTTGTAGCTAAGGACGAAGATCCTTCTTACGAAAACGACAAGTACTCCTTGTGGCTCATCCCTAACGATACCCCTGGCTTCACCGTTGCTCACCTCGAAAAGGTTGGCCAGCAGGCAATCCCATTTGTTGACCAGTTCTTCGACAACGTAGTTCTTACCGAGGATATGCGTCTTGGCGAACCCGGTATGGGCTGGAAGCTTCTCATGAAGAAGCTCGAATTCGAACGCTGCTTGGTTGTTGCTTCTTCTCTCGGTCTTGCACAGGCTGCTTTGAACGACGCTGGTGCTTATGCTTCTGAGCGTATCGCATTCAAGAAACCAATCGCTCACTTGACCCAGATCCAGGAACACCTCTGCGAGATGGAAAACATCATCCAAAACGTACGTCTCCGTCTGTATCAGGTAGTAGACATGATTGACCGCGGCGAATCTACTCGTCTTGAATCTGCTCTGCTCAAGGGTTATGCATGTAAGGAACTCACCCGCGTGGCTGACATGGCAATGGCTATTTATGCCGCTATTGGTTACACCAAGGAAATTCGCGTTGGCCGCATTTGGGCTGACCTCCGTGGTAACGAAATGGGCGGCGGCACTACTGAAGTTATGAACTACATTGCTGGTCGTCAGTTGGTAAAGAAGTACAAGGCATAGTAAATCGCTTTGTTTAACTACTTCTTATAGAGCGTTTAAGTGTAGGACTCTTTCGTAATAGTTTCTTCCTTAGATTAAGATTTTCCTACACTCGCCTATCAAGCTCCTCGATTATCGGGGAGCTTGTTTTTTGCAGATGCTTGCCGCCAAAGGTACTTGCCACCAATCGCCTGAACATTTCGCTCGCATTTCCAAGAAATAACAAACGGAGCGCTTTCTGTTCACGCAGAGAGCTATAATAAGCATTTGCATTTTTCGAAAGCACGTGTCGCTACGTAGTTATGCACTATGTTGCTAAAGGCGCTTTTCTAAAATGCGCTTGTTTCTTATCCAATCAAGGAGTCTTGTTTATGAAAGCAATTGTAAACGCCTGGACAAGCTTGAGCCTTATCAAGCGAATTGTCATTGGCCTAATCATCGGTGCCCTTATCGGCCTGTTCGGTCCAAAAGACATTATTGTTATCGAACTTCTGGGTACCTTGTTTGTAAACGCATTGAAGGCCGTTGCCCCTCTTTTGGTATTCTTCTTGGTTATCAACGCGCTCAGCCGCACCAAGTTGCCAAAATCCATGCGCACAGTTATTACACTTTACGTAATTAGCACCTTGTGCGCTGCCATTACCGCTGTTGTTGCCTCTTACGCCTTCCCTGTCACCCTTACCTTGGCTGATCCAGGTGAGGCAGAAGCCATCCCATCAGATATTGGCGAAGTTCTTATGACTTTGCTGAACAATATGGTGGCTAATCCTGTAGATGCACTGGTAAATGCAAACTATCTGGGCATTTTGGTTTGGGCGATTGTTTTGGGTATCGCGATGCGTTACACCTCTGAAGCAACGCGTGATTTCTTCAGCAATATCTCCCACGCAATTTCTGCAGTTGTTCGCTGGGTTATTGCCTGTGCTCCTTTCGGTATTCTGGGCCTTATTTATACTTCCGTATCTCAAAATGGTCCTGAAATCTTTATCGAATACGGTCAGCTTCTTGCAATCCTTTTGGGCTGCATGTTCTTTGCGGCTTTGGTGGTCAATCCCCTTCTTGTATTCTTGAACATCCACAAGAACCCTTATCCTTTGGTATTCCGCTGCTTAAAGGACAGTGGCATCACCGCATTCTTCACTCGCAGCTCCGCTGCTAACATTCCTGTAAACATGGACCTTTGCCGTCGCCTTGGTCTTCATGAAGACACCTACTCTGTTGCTATTCCGCTGGGCGCAACGGTAAACATGGCAGGCGCCGCAGTAACTATTTCCGTTATGACTATGGCGGCTTGCCATACCTTAGGTATTGCGGTTAACCCTGTAACCGCAATCATCTTGTGCATACTTGCTGCAGTAAGTGCTTGCGGCGCATCGGGCGTTGCTGGTGGTTCTTTGATGCTTATTCCTTTGTGCTGTTCGCTGTTCGGCATCAGCAACGACATCGCAATGCAAGTTGTAGGTATCGGTTTTGTTATTGGTGTAATTCAAGACTCCGTCGAAACCGCCATCAACTCTTCTTCCGACGCATTGTTCTCCGCTACGGCAGACTACAAAGAACGTCGCAAGGCTGGTATCGACTTCAAGCCTGGCAAAGATTCTCCTGTATGGAAAACCGCCGAAAGTGAAAAGGTTGCTACCGAAACCGCAGCTGCAAACGAGTAGTTTTGTTGGTTGAGTTTGTCGAAGCATCTGAGACATCCAAGTATCTAAGATATCTGATGCCTCCGAAGCTTCAAAACTTAAAGAGCTTCAAGGGCCTTGCCTTGTAACCTTAAAGCCACCCTAAAGCCATCTGTTGTACGCAAATTCGGATTAACACTATAAGAGCCCTTCGGGGCTCTTATTTTTTGTCCAAGTGCACCAAAGCCTACAGCGATTCACTCTCGCCAATCAAGACCCACTCCACCCCATCAAATCCTGCGACAATTCCTCTGACTCATCAAATCCTGCGCTATTTTTTCAGCAAACGTAAACCTAACTTATATCGAGTTCTTTTAAACTAGAGCGTGATGATTTTTAACGTAGAAGCATTAACGCAAAACATAGCTAAACAAATGCTGAAGACGTTTACCAGGAACTTTTCTCTTCACAGAACAGAGAAATGATATTACATACGTATCTTGGAGGGTTAATGGATACTCAAATCAACAATCAAAGCAATGAGCCTACTCTTCCTAAGGGGCTTGAAGGTTTGGTAGTCGTAGAACTAGGCGATTACGTTGCCATGCCTGCCTGCCCTCGTATGCTAGGAGAACTCGGCGCCACCGTATATAAAATCGAAACGCTCTCTGGCAACTTGCACCGTCTTGATGGACCAGGATTTGGCATGCCTGAACTTGGCATGGACAATCCCGCTTTCGATATGAGCAATGCCAACAAAAAGTTCTTATCGCTCGATGTTCGAAGCGAAGGCGGACGCGAAATTGCCTTGAAGCTTATTGAAAAGGCTCATATTTTCGTAACAAGTCTGCGCACTCCAAGCTTAAAGCGCCTTGGATTTGACTACGAATCCCTTCACAAAAAGTTCCCTAAGCTCGTTTATGGTCAAATGCGCGGCTATGGCGAGCGTGGACCCATGAAAGATGCCAAGGGCTTCGATGCCACCTGTTACTCTGCGCGCGGTGGATTACTGATGTCTATTCCCCAAGCAGGAGAGCACTTTATGCCTGGCAATATGCCCGCTGCTTTTGGTGACTGGAATGCCAGCATCGCTCTAGGAATGGGTCTCATGAGTGCCCTTTGGCGCGCAGAACAAACTGGTGTAGGCGACTTGGTAACGGTCAATTTGCACCATATGGCTTTGTGGGCAATGCAAGTTGCCGTTGTTTCTCAGCCTTTTGGCGTTCCTTATCCAAAGAATCGAAACATGGCAACCTGTCCTACAAATAATTGTTACCGCACCAAAGATGGTGTTTGGTTCCTTATTTGCTACGGATCCTACGATGCATGGTATCCCTTTGTTATGCGTTTGATCGGCCTGCCCGAATACGCAGAAGACGAACGCTACACCAACTGCGCCAAAATTAACGAAACAGGAGAAGTAGCAACCGTCGTAAAGCTTATTGGCGATGCCTTTGCTCAGCACGATTGGCAGTACTGGGAAGCACTCTTTATTGAAAAGGATGTTCCTTACGCTCGTTGCAACACAATGGAAGACGTCATGAGCGACGAAGAAGCCTACGCAAATGATATTTTGCGTCCTATTCACTACGACAGCATTGGCGATCACTGCATTACTACTAGCCCTGTTCGCATGGCTTCTGTGGGTGACCCTGAAATTACTCGCGCTAAACCACTCGGCTACGACACCGCTTCCGTTTTGGAGGAGCTTGGTTATAGTGCTGAAGATATCCAAACATTCGAAGAAAAGAATTACGTGCACTGTTTTGACGGCGACGCGCCCGCATCACTTGATGAGGTGTCTTTCGGACCAGATCATCGCTAATATCGTCGAAAGCCAAAGCTAGATTCAGGATAAGGTGCTCGCGCCGTAAGGGGTGTTCATCCCGCAAGAGAACCCATATCATAAAGGCACCCACATTGCTAAGATGTTTGCATCACAAGACAGCAGCCCATCAGTTAATACTGATGGGCTGCGAACGATAAATCCCTATACCAATTATTCAGTTGTGTTCAAAATATGCACCATCAAGAAAGGCAATGATTTTATATACCTATGCGTGAGCATAAAACAACATTGGCTATAAAAGCGCCTCTTCCCATTGCGCCTCTTTAAACCCTACCAAAACGAAATCTTTTCCAACAACAAGAGGGCGCTTTACCAACATGCCATTAGTCGCAAGAAGATCAAAGGCCTCTTCATCGGTCATGCCTTCTTCAAAGCGATTTTTAACTCCAAGTTCACGATAGAGTATGCCACTTGTATTAAAGAAACGACGTAGTGGAAGTTCACTTCTTTCGTGCCAGGCTTTTAGTTCTTCCGCTGTTGGATTATCTTCCACAATATGGCGATCCTCATAGTTGACCCCATGATCGTCGAGCCATTTCTTCGCTTTTTTGCAGGTTGAACACTTCGGGTATTCTAAAAAGAGAACGTTAGTCATCATTGCTCCTTTGTACTTGTTGGTTTGTGTTCTGAGTACAGCTCAGCGTTTGTTCGCGTTCTTGCGTAAGGGTTGTAAGAGTTGATTCAGCATCCGATTCTGAATTTGAAGCTGCCTGTTTCTTTTCGCGCATTTTCGCCGCAGCATCAACCGCGCCGAATGCCAAACAACAGGCTGCCACTATAACCGCAATCCCCCACATGCCTTAGCCCTTACTCTCTTACTGAACTAGTATTACCAAAACCTGACACTTATCAAAATCTGAGATTTACCAAAGGCCAGCACTTACCAAAACCTGATAATTGCCAAAGACCGACACTTGCCAAAACCCGACATTTATCAAAGACCGACACTTTAATCATCGATAAAAAGCAAGGGGATACTTTGTTTCTTCTCCCTTTCGCAACACGCCCATCATCTCGCGCGTCAATGAGTAATCTTCGTCATCAGGCAAATCTTCACGAGAGAGCCACTCAGCTTCTTCGAGTTCATGATCATCAAGCGTAATAGAACTCTCGCCATCAAGATCGCAAAAGAAGCCAAAAAGAAGCGATGAAGAAGGAGGCCACGGCTGACTTTTATAATAGCGAAGGTTTGTCACCTTTAAGCCAACCTCCTCCATCACCTCACGATGAACGGTTTGCTCAACTGTTTCACCCATTTCGCAAAAGCCCGCAATAAGTGCATAGCTCTTGTATTGACGACCCGCATAGCGAGAAACCAACACTTTATTACGTTGCCTATCCACGATACCGATAATTACCGCAGGAAACAGTCGCGAAAACTCCATGCAACCACATTCAGGACATTGCAGCATTCGTTCGACAATTCCATGCTGCATTTTCGAGCCACATCGTCCACAAAAATGATGCGTGTCATACCATACGTGATACTCATAGCCAACCATTCCCGCAAAAACGCGACGCTTTGGCTGATAATTACGTAATTGAGCAACAGGAATAAATTCATAGCTTAGCTGCGATTGCTGTTCTGGCTGGGCTTCCGCTTGAGTTTCCGACTGTGCTTCAGCAGCTATTTCAGACAGCGCTTCGTTGCTTATTTCTGACTGCACTTCGTTGCTTATTTCAGGCTGCTCTTCATCTTGTTTAACAATCCGCGCTTCAACTTTAGCTTCATCCTGTACTTCAGTCTGACCTTTAATCTGCGATTCGTCTCGTTTACCACTCAAGAACTCTTCCAGCGCTTCATCGTCAATTCCGCAACGAAAATATGCCGTTTCTCCAACAGTAAAAAGAAGCAACGCTGAGGGCTTTCGCCCATCTAAACGCAGCGGAATACTGGACGTTTCCGACTGCGGCTTACAAAATTCGCCTACTACTTTTGCTTTACGCAGAGCACCATAGCTAGGAAAATGAAGTGTACCCTCTGAGCTTTTTGCAACCAGAACACTGCTCTCTCTATAAATTAGAATTCGATCCGAAAACTCGGGTTCTACCCATGCAAAATCGTTACAAAAAGAGTGCGGTTCAATATCTTGAAACACAGTCGATCACCGTTTCCTTTCACTGCTCTAAATATACTCTTTCCGAATCGATCTTTTCTTACGGTAGACTAATTAACGTAGCTTTAGCGAGCTTTTAAGTTGTTTGTTAGGCTTTGCGGCTGCAAGCTTTCACGAACTCTCGCAAGCTTTCGAGTGGCTTATAGCAAGCTTTAGATGCGATTTGCAAAGGATGAACCATGGACGTTATTTCTCCCGCTCAATTTGAAGACAACTTGCCTAAGCTTGTTAAAGTAGAGCAAGTAAGCGATGGCTGGATCAAAAAGTACATCCTTACCTATGAAAAGCCTAACGGATCCCTCTACACCTACGAAAGCGCTTCCCGAAAGCCACTTGAAGCATACCGAAACGAACTTTTATGTAATGCGCAAGGTTCTTCTGGTCGCCATAGCCAAAACAAATCTCAAGCTGCTTTAGCCTCAACATTAGAAACGCGCATTAAAAACTGTGACGCTGTGTGCATCGTTCCCGAACTTCCTGACGGCAGCTATTTAATGATTAAAGAATTCCGATACCCTGTTAATGGCGTATTTGCGGCATTCCCCGCAGGGCTTATCGACGAGGGCGAAGACATATCAACCACCGTCGATCGTGAGCTTCGCGAAGAAACGGGCTACTGTCTGAGAAGAGATGTCGATCAGCCTATTAGAACCTTGGCTCAACCTGGATTTTCTTCAGTTGGCATGACTGATGAAAATGTACTTGTCGTTTTTGCGAAAGTAGAAAAAGCAGGAGACGCCCATCCCGAATCGAATGAGCTCATTGAGCCCTTTATTCTTCCAGGTGATTCCATTCGTGATTTCTTAGACACTACAACCTATTTCTTAGGAACGCGTGTTCAACTTCTTCTAGAGCTTTTAGCAGCACAGAATAGCTAGAAGACTTGATCTAAATTCAACAACTGCGCTACCGTTTCTCACGGTTTTCTTGCGCTTTCCCCGTTCTCCTCCATACGCTTTCTTGCGCCTCCGTGCGCCCTCCCGCACCTCTCTCGCCTTTCTCGCGCCTTCCCTCACGCCTTTCTCGCGCCTTGCTCATTTCACCCTCATATACAGCGACACGAAGGACTCTCATGTGCACTAACTGTGCTCAAAAGTTCTCTTTTATGTGAATTTTTTCTTCTACTCTAGAGATATGAAGGGAATAACAATTTCACATAGCAGCGCAGCGAGATTTTGGAGCAGCCATGCCCTAAAATACCTACTGCTGCCTAAGGGTTTTAAAGTTCAGAATTCAAGAATACAATTCGCACCCTTTAGTTCCTATAAAACCACTTCACAAACCTTGATAGAAATCAGTCACTTTGCAGACAATCTTCTCGACTCAAAGAACTGCATACATATCCTAAGACCAAGAGATTATTCAATAAATTCCAATTCGTTATCTAAGGCTGTTGGTAAAAATGTAACCGTACATTATCATTCGAACGCTTTACCAAAAGGCCATCTTCTTCATTTGTTCAATGACGTTTATATAACCTCCCCTGAACTAACTTTCGTTCACTATGCAACGGAAAGCACGATTTTTGAATTACTAAAACTCGGATATAAATTATGCGGAACTTCTTTCGATGACGAAAATGCTCAATACAACAAATCGAACAACTTTCAAACCATTACCTCTTGTAATGCTCTTAAAGTTTTTATTCAATACAACCCAAAGATTGTTGGATCCAGGAAAGCACTAAATTCACTGAAATTCATACGTGATAATTCGGCTTCGCCAATGGAAACAGCATGTACACTCTTATTGTGTCTTCCTTATAAGCTAGGCGGCTACGGTATTCCCTTTCCTGAGCTAAACCAGAAAATTCAACTCAGACATTCCGTTAAAAAAATCACATCACATCATTTCTTTGTTGCTGATCTGTATTGGAGAGAAGAAGGCGTAATCGCCGAATACGATAGCGACCAATTTCACTCAAATCGAATTTCCATCAACAAAGATATTCAACGAGCAAATTTGTTAGAACTAAACGGACACAAAGTAATTACCATCACCAAAAAACAAATACTAAACCGCTACGAATTTGAGCAGACCGCTACCTTAATTGCAAAAGAACTTAATCATCGAATTAGACTTCCACGCGGATTTCGAACAAATCAAACCAGACTGCGCAAAGAACTACTCTCTAATTCTTTCCCAAATTAATTTTGCAAAAACAGGACATTGTTTTTGGCAGAAAATGAGCGAATGTTACCTAACAAAGCGAATGCCTCGTTCAAAACTATACCGATTTCCACACGTATAATCTTTCATTACAAATAATTGACCATTAATGTCATCAAAAGCTAACTAATCAATTAATTCCAAGCATCCCTGACTAAATCTAGTAACAAACGTAGATTTTCATCCAAAAACGGCAGCAAAAAATAACAAACCCCCGTCGGAAACATCCAACGGGGGTTTAAGTCTAATCGAGCTATACGTTTTGGCGCACTCGAACTATGAGCTTTGACATGTTCGAGCTGCAAACTTTGGCTCATATTAGCTGTTGCTGCCTGTCGCCAGCCCAGCCCAGCCCAGCCCAGCCCAGCCCAGCCCAGCCCAGCCCAGCCCAGCAACTAGTCAGTCGCCAATACCTACAACTAGTCCTGAGCAGCGAAGATCTCGATGGAATCGCCGTCAGCCAAGGTAACCATAGCCTTCTTCCAGGTGCGAGTCTTGCCAGCCTGGAAACGTACGCGCTTTGGCTTGGACTTTACGTTTGCGGTGTTAACCTTAACAACCTTTACGTCGAAGATAGCCTCGATAGCCTGAGCAATCTCTACCTTGTTAGCAGTTTTAGCTACTTCAAAGGTGTAAACGTTATCCTCCATGCGCATGTAGGTGCTCTCCGAAATGATCGGACGAATGATAACTTCGCGTGGATCCTTCATTATGCAAGCACCTCCTCGATGCGGGTCAAAGCAGCGCTCGTGAATACGAGAGCCTTGTTGTCAATGAAGTCGAGCGTGTTTGCCTCGGAAATACCAATGGTGCGAACCTGAGGAAGGTTACGGAAAGACAGGTAAGTGTTTACGTCTTCGTCACCAACAACGAGGGTTACACGACCAGTAAGACCAAGGTTCTTCAAAACCTCAACTGCCTGCTTGGTAGAAGGCTTCTCAAAAGTCAGAGAATCAACTACAACGAGCTCGCCGTCAGCAAGCTTAGCGGACAGAGCAGAACGCATAGCCAGCTTTACAACCTTTGCAGGTACCTTAAATGCGTAAGAGCGAGGATGAGGACCGAATACGGTACCGCCGCCTGCCCATTGTGGAGCACGAATCGTACCCTGACGAGCACGACCAGTACCCTTCTGGCGCCAAGGCTTCTTGCCGCCACCACGAACCTGACCACGAGTCAAGGTGTCATGGGTACCAGCACGACGAGCAGCGCGCTGGGAACGAACCACTTCGTGCATTACATGCACGTTAGGCTCAATACCAAAGACAGCTGCGGAAAGTTCGGTATCGGATACCTTCTTACCGCTGGCGTCTTTTACTTCAATACTTGCCATAATCTATAAACTCCTTCGCATCGTTTCTAAGCCATGCGAATACGAACCACGCCGTTTTTGCCGCCAGGAACAGCGCCCTTGAGCATAATGAGGTTCATATCTTCATCAACGCGGACAACTTCAAGGTTCTTGGTCGTTACGGTATCGCAACCCATGTGACCAGGAAGGCGTACACCCTTGAATACACGGGAAGGATAAGCGCACTGACCTACAGAACCGGGAGCGCGATGGAAGTGAGCACCGTGTCCACCAGGGCCACCGCCAAAGCCATAGCGACGCATAACACCAGCAAAGCCCTTACCCTTGGAAGTACCAGTTACGTCAACCTTCTTTACCTCAGCAAAGTTAGCAACGGTAACTTCTTCACCAACGGTGTGCTCAGCAGCATCAGCAACGCGTACCTCGCGAAGATAGCGAACAGGCTCAACGCCCTGCTTTGCGAAGTGACCAGCCATAGGCTTGTTTACCTTCTGCTCTTTGATGGTGCCAAAACCAAGCTGAACAGCTTCATAACCGTCAGTAGCGGTGGTCTTTACCTGGCATACCTTGTTAGGAGCAGCTTCAATAACAGTTACAGGGATGACCTTGCCGTCTTCGTCGAAGAGCTGGGTCATGCCGATTTTCTTACCGTAGATAGCGTTAATCATCTAGTATCACACTCCCCTACAGCTTGATCTCAATGTCAACGCCAGCAGGAAGATCGAGACGCATCAAAGAATCAACCGTAGAAGGGGTTGGATCAAGGATGTCGATCAAGCGCTTATGAGTGCGCATTTCAAACTGCTCGCGAGAGTCCTTGTTTACGTGCGGGCCTTTTACAACGCAGTAAAGGTTGCGTTCGGTCGGCAGCGGAATAGGACCGGAAACCTTAGCACCCGTCTTCTGTGCGGTGTCTACGATCAACTTAGTGGACTGATCCACGATCTCGTGATCGTAACCCTTCAAGCGGATGCGGATATTCTCTTTAGCCACTTTAACCTCCATTGTAAGCGGTGGAACTTAAGCCCTAAGGCTTAAGCATTTCCACCAGCCTTGCTGATAATCTCGTCTGCCACATTCTTAGGAACAGGCTCATAAGAGTCGAACTGCATGGTGTAGGTTGCACGACCCTGGGTGCCACTGCGCAGGTCGGTTGCATAACCAAACATCTGGCTCAGTGGAACCTTTGCAGTAATGCTTACTGCACTACCACGCTGCTCCTGGCCCTGAATAATGCCACGACGGCTAGGAATGTCGCCCATTACGAAACCGGTGTACTCTTCAGGGGTTTCAACCTCTACTGCCATAACTGGCTCGAGGATTACAGGATCAGACTTCTTCAAAGCATCCTTAATTGCCATAGAACCAGCAACCTTAAATGCAGCTTCAGAAGAGTCAACATCGTGATAAGAACCGTCGATCAGTTCTACGCGAATGTCCTCAACAGGGTAACCTGCCAAAACGCCAGAGTTAAGTGCTTCCTGAATACCCTTGTCAACTGCAGGGATGTATTCCTTAGGAACAACACCGCCAACGATCTTGTTCTCGAATTCGTAACCCTTGCCAGCTTCCTGAGGATACATGTTGATGATTGCGTGACCATACTGACCACGACCACCAGACTGACGAACGAACTTGCCTTCAGCGCCCAGTACTTCATGACCAGGACGTTCACGATAAGCAACCTGAGGCTTACCAACGTTTGCTTCAACCTTAAATTCGCGAAGCAGACGGTCGATAATAATCTCGAGGTGAAGCTCACCCATACCAGCAATAATGGTCTGACCAGTTTCGTGGTTCGTAGAAACACGGAAGGTTGGGTCTTCTTCAGCGAGCTTCTGCAATGCCAAGCTCATCTTGTCCTGTTCTGCCTTGGTCTTAGGCTCAACAGCAATGTCGATAACAGGATCAGCGAACTGCATAGACTCAAGAATGATAGGAGCGTTTTCGTCACAGAGGGTGTCACCAGTGGTGGTGTTCTTCAAACCTACAACTGCAACAATGTCGCCAGCGGAGCACTTATCAATATCGATACGATTGTTGGAGTGCATCTGGAGCAAACGACCAATACGTTCCTTCTTGTCCTTAGTTGCATTGTGTACATAAGAACCAGACTCGAGAGAGCCAGAATATACACGCAAGTAAGTGAGCTTACCAACAAATGGATCGGTCATGATCTTGAATGCGAGTGCTGCAAAAGGAGCCTTAGGATCTGCAGGACGTTCGTCCTCTTCGCCAGTCTCTGGGTTGGTACCCTTAATTGCAGGAACGTCGCCAGGAGCAGGAAGGTAATCTACAACTGCGTCCAAAAGTTCCTGAACACCCTTGTTCTTGTAAGCAGAACCTACAAATACTGGGTTGATCTGGCAGTTGATAACACCCTTGCGGATAGCTGCCTTGAGTTCCTCAACGGAAACTTCTTCTTCCATGAGAACTTTTTCCATCAGGTCGTCGTCGCAGTCAGCTGCTGCTTCGAGAAGTTCCTGATGATACATTTCAGCGTCATCCTTGAACTCTGCAGGAATTTCATCCATAGGCTCAGGATAGGTCATGCCCTTATCGTCTGCCTTGAAGTCCCATGCGGTCATGGTTACCAAGTCAATAACGCCCCAGAAGTTGTCTTCAGCACCCATAGGAAGCTGAGCTGCAACTGCCTTAGCGTCCAGACGATCACGCATGGTCTGAATTGCGTGGAAGAAGTCTGCACCTACACGGTCATACTTGTTGATGAATGCGATACGAGGAACGCCGTAGCGCTCTGCCTGACGCCATACGGTTTCAGACTGAGGCTGTACACCAGCAACAGCGTCAAATACTGCTACGGTGCCGTCAAGAACACGCAGGGAGCGTTCAACTTCAGCGGTGAAGTCAACGTGGCCGGGTGTGTCGATAATCTGGAAGCGATATTCTTCGCCATCCTTCTTCCAGAAGCAGGTGGTAGCTGCAGCGGTAATAGTTACGCCACGCTCCTGTTCCTGAACCATCCAGTCCATCGTAGCTGCACCATCATGAACCTCACCAATTTTGTGGGTCTTACCGGTGTAATACAGAATACGTTCGGTGGTAGTGGTCTTACCAGCATCGATGTGAGCCATGATGCCGAAGTTACGAGTGTGGTCAAGAGATGCTTTTGCCATATCTAGTCCACTCCTCCTTACCAGCGATAGTGCGAGAATGCACGGTTGGATTCTGCCATCTTGTAGAGGTCTTCACGCTTTTTGATAGAAGCGCCAGTGTTCTCTGCTGCATCCATGATTTCAGCTGCGAGGCGTTCTTTCATGGTGTTTTCCTTGCGCTTGCGAGAGAAGTCAACCATCCAACGGATAGCAAGCGTAGTTGCGCGGCGAGAGTTAACCTCCATAGGTACCTGATAGGTAGCACCACCAACACGCTTAGGCTTTACCTCGAGCGTAGGGCGAATATTGTCCATTGCCTTCTTGAAGACAGTCAGAGCATCCTGACCGGTCTTTTCAGCAACGATATCGAAAGCACCGTAAACAATGCCTTCAGCGACGGACTTCTTGCCGTCTAACAACACCTTGTTGATCAGCTGCGTGACCAAGCGGTTGTTGAATCGAGCGTCCGGCTGCACTTCGCGGCGGACTGCTGCTGCACGACGCGGCATATATCTTCCTTTCGGTTTAAACGACTACTTATACGCGAATAACGCGGATTACTTACTTCTTAGGCTTTTTAGCGCCGTAACGGCTACGAGCCTGTGCACGACCATCAACTGCTGCACAGTCAAGAGCAGCGCGGATGATCTTATAACGAACACCAGGAAGGTCCTTTACACGACCACCACGGAGCAAAACCATGGAGTGCTCCTGAAGGTTGTGACCAATACCTGGAATGTAAGCGGTTACTTCCATGCCATTTACCAGGCGAACACGAGCTACCTTACGAAGTGCAGAATTAGGCTTCTTAGGGGTAGTAGTGTAAACACGAGTGCACACGCCGCGCTTTTGCGGGTTGCCTTTGAGCGCCGGGGTCTTCTTCTTGTCGACCTGCTTGGCGCGGCCCTTGCGGACCAACTGATTAATAGTAGGCAAGACTCAACTCCTTTTCTTTATTAGTTACTACATGCCTTTCTATGTTTTCTGAGTGCGTTCTGCAGTTACGCACGCGAAAACACACGCCTCACGGGGAGACGCGAAGATGAACTTTATCACCGGGTATATACCTTGTCAAACGCCACGCATCCGGGCGTATCCATCTCTATTTTTTACATTGACCCAGGTGAAACGCTGCTTTTCGAATCTTTTTAAAGAAATTGGCAAACTTTTTCACGTAATTTGCACAGTTGTTTTACGCGAATCTTTCCTACTGCCCCGTTAACAGCCGAATATAAGCTATTTAAAGTCGACTGAAAGATGGTTCAAGAAGCGATGACGTGCTTCTTTGCGTTTTGTTTGGCTAACGGCAATCTTTTCGCCCGATGCCATAATGAAGCCTTCTTTTTGAAGCTCAACTGCGTAATCCAAATTAACAATAAAGCTTTTATGGCACTGGATAAACTGATCAGGCAGCGATGCCGCCATGGCGCTCAGAGAACCATAGATATCGATTACCTCATTGGCAGTATGAATGCGCAATTTTCTACGCTGGCTTTCAATATAGAGAATGTCTGCGTATTTAATGAGACGTACTGACGTGCCAATCTTTACAGGCAGGCTGTTATTGTTGTTTCCCGATAGATGGTTAAAAGCACACGACAAAGCAATATTGACATCTTGCTGTACAAACGGCTTTGGCAAAAAGAAGGTGTGCTCCGTTTCGTAAATTAAAGGCGTATAGTGCTCAAGTTCAGACATATAAATTACTTGAGCGCGGGAAAAGTAGCGTTGATACTTATTAACGATTTCGATGCCCTTAGGAAGAGACCTTCCTTTTGCAAGGCGCTGCGCCTCTCCCATCCAAACGTCTACGAACAGCATGCTTGCAACATTGCCATCTGATAAATATTTAGCTAACTCGATAATAGAGGGACATTGCACAATATCGAGTACTTCTTGATGCTGATTTCTCTCAATAAACGCTTTTAGCATGTTTGATTGATTTTGATTAGCTTCGAGAATAGCTACGTTATACATATGCCCCCCCCCCGAGCAAAAACTTGGTCTCCCTCTTTTTTGAGAAAGAGAAGAGTGCCATTTCCATTTCCTATATGTAAAAGCCGTATTACAATTCGCAGCTATGTGCAACAGATGTTTTACATACCTTCATCCATAAACAACACAAGTGCCACGCGCGATACGTAACCTGGGTAAGTAAAAGCGATACTAGCAAATGATCAGGACTTTTATACCCTACTTGTAACCATCAAAGCTTTTTTAATCACGAATAGTACTTTCCCTTTGGTGAACGGAATGAAATTGCTTGTTTTGTAAACAAAAAAGCGATTGGACCGAATAACTTCAGTCCAATCGCTCTCATTAATGCTTGTTTTATTCCGCTATAAGGCAGCGTCGTTCGTTAAAACAACAATTGTTTTTATGCCTCCAACAATGGTGCAGCTACTTGCTTCTTACGGGAAAGCACACCAGGCATCCATGTTGCCACAGAAGAGTCAATGCCAAATACCTTGTCTACCTTCTTGTGGTCGCCTTCAACCAGGAAGTTGGAGCCTTCAGCAATAATGTCGGTTACCAAAAGCAATACAAATTCGTAAGAGTTCTTTTCTTTTAATTCACGCAAGAATTCACGAATTTCTTCTTCACGCTGCATAACCGCATCAAGCGTAACCGTTTCATGCTGAGCAATAAGGATCGTACCTTCAGGAATCTTAAATTCCTTAGAGTCTGCAGTAACGAGCGTCTTAACGTCCATTTCAGCATCGCCACCACGAGCGTTAAACACATGCAGACCAAACTCGGTTGGGTCCTGACCAATAATGCCCGCCAAATACTCCACCTGTTCGCGGTCTACTTCAGTAGCGGTAGGCGACTTCAAAATAACCGTATCGGTCATAATTGCAGAAAGTAACGTTGCTGCAATACCTTCAGGAATGTCAATACCTGCATTGCGAAGCTTGCACGTAATAATGGTTGCAGAAGAACCAACAGGCATGTTAGTGAAGCGAATAGGCTGGTTGGTGCACACATCCCCAATGCGATGGTGATCCACAATCTCAACAATTTCCGCCTCATTTAAACCATCGGCTGCCTGAGAAAATTCATTGTGGTCTACCAAAGCAACTTTGCGACGAGGCTTAACCGCTACATCGGAGCGAGTCACAATACCTACGGCAACGCCATCTTCGTCAAGAACAACTGCTTCGCGAAGTTCGTTTGCCATAAGGTCTTCAAAAACATCGTTATAAAGATCATTTGGAGCAACGATCATAGGACGATTATCAACCAGGCTCATAATGTCTTGCGTAAGCGATGCCTGTAGATCTGCCGCAATAGCGCTTGCGGATTCTTCAGTTGCATCTTTAGCACCCTTGCAAACCGTAGAAATATAGCGTTCTGCGATTGTGCGCGAAGAAACGACACCCGCATATTTGCCGCTTTCGTCGGTAACCACGATAGAGCGAATGTCGTGAACCGCAAGCAGCTGAGAAGCCTGAAGTAAGGTAGCGCTTCCTGGCAAGCTAATTACAGGAGAGGTCATAACATCGCAAACGCGTGCATATACATGAGAAATCAGCTGTGGTGCCTCAATGCCATATTCAGACAAGATAGCTTCAGATTCTTCAGGAAGAGGGCCCAGGCGGCAAGGAATGTATTCAAATTCTTCCGCATCGGGATTTTGCGCCAGCGTGCGCTTCATCATTTCATTTTTATAGTAGGCAAATCCCACCGCACCAGCGATAGAATCATTGTCGGGATTTTTGTGTCCGACGATAAGAACGGGCGTAGCCATTCGACCTCCTTAAAGCACGACAAATACGCACTTAAACATCCATGAATTCCAGATCGGTAAAAACCGCCTTTCATTGTAAGCGCTCTTACCGAAAAACCGCAACATTCTTATAAGCGTACCTAGGCACGCGCACGTTCATAGGCGGCATCTATGCGAAGATTACGCGCATAGATAGCCCAATTCGCCATCAGTGCAGCAAGATTCAAGAAATAAACGATCAGAACCCAATTCAGATTTCCGCTCACAAATTTTGCCGCAATACCTGCAACATATCCGAGCGTAATAAGTCCCAAAAATTGCCAACTGGTTCCAGCAGCCGTTCGCGCCTTGAAAGATTTCCAGGCATTCATTGGCCAAGACAAGCCAAAACAAATAAGCATTACTGCTTCAAGTATTTCTGCCATTACTATTTAAACGCTGCCTTTCTTGTTATTTACCTATCCTTAATTGGCATTCTGATTTGCAGGCGCAAAAAGAGCACCCATAGGTGCTCTATAGCCTTGTCTGTAATACTCCACTAAAGTATGCAGTTGTGTTTCGCTAACCGATTTTCACAATAGGCGCATAATCCTTCAGGAGTTTTTTGGTTTGACCCGTACGAGAGAAGCGAACATGAAGCGTGTCGCCATCAACTTTCATTACGGTGCCTCTACCGAATACTTTATGGTCAACCGTATCACCCTGAGCAAACGACATACTTGCCGCAGCTTTCTTTGCCGCCCTCGGATTTACCGTAGCGCTTGGACGCTGACGAGGACGAGAACCCGATGCGCTTGATTGGCCGAATACACGACCGCCTCCTGCTTCCACGCCCGATCCAGCAATTCCACGACGGCTACCACGCTTTTCCCAACCAGAACCAGAAAAGCCAGCGGAGCCCATACCAATACTACGACGCAGTTCGGCAGGAATTTCAGAAATAAAGCGAGAAGGAGGATTCGCACTTGATTGACCGAAAATCTGACGCGTAAAAGCATTGGTCAAATACAAACGCTTTCGGGCACGCGTAATAGCCACATAACAAAGGCGACGCTCCTCTTCCAAGCCCTGCGCATCTTGAGAGGAATTACCATGCGGGAACAAAGACTCTTCCATACCCGCTACGAAAACGCAGTCAAACTCCAAACCCTTTGCGGAATGGATAGTCATAAGCGTGATAGCAGCACCATCGTCGCTCATGGTATCCATATCAGTACGCAACGTTACCCATTCCGTAAAGTCAGCTAAAGAATTTGCCTGGAATGTACGCACGGGAGGCTCTGCATTTGAAGCATCAGCCACATCTTCGCCTTCACCCGTAGCAAGATCTTCTACCGAAGGAGGTTCAAAAAGAGCATCGGCATCATCGTGTGTTTGCGCATATTCATCTACTACACCAAAGAATTCCTGAATGTTTTCTATGCGTCCTTGCGCCTCGTCGGATCCTACCGCACGATATGCCTCGATAAGGCCTGCTTTATCGACAATCATTTCGACCACTTTACGCAAATCGCCCTCGTAGGTTTGCGCCTCGTGGATAAGCGAAACAAATTCTCCAATGGCACGACGAGTATTAGGTCGAATAGCCTCATCAGCTACACAAAGCTCAGCAGCCTGCAAGAATGTGCACTCAGTTTCGCGCGCCACATAATCAATATGCTCAATAGTAGTAGATCCAATACCACGCTTTGGTGTGTTAATGACACGACGCGCCGCCATATCATTGGCGGGATTTACCACCAAGCTCAGATAAGCCATAACATCGCGAATTTCTTGACGATCGAAGAATCGAGTGCCCCCCACCAAACGATACGGCACGCCAGCGCGAAGCAACATATCTTCCAACATACGGCTTTGAGCGTTCGTTCGATAGAACACGGCGATTTGATTATAAGGAGTGCCCGATCCATGTTGCTTTTCTATCTCTGAAGCAATCCAGCGCCCTTCATCACGTTCATCGGTTGCCATGTAGACCGAAATCTTTTCTCCTGCTGGCTGTGAAGTGAATAGCTTTTTGGGCTTACGCGTTATATTGTTGGCAATTACTGCATTAGCGGCATCCAAAATATTGCCCATAGAGCGATAGTTCTCTTCTAGCTTCACCACATGAGCATTAGGGTAATCTTTTTCGAAATCCAGAATATTGCGCAGGTCAGCACCACGCCATGAATAAATCGACTGGTCGTCGTCACCTACTACCATGATGTTTTGGTTGGCGGCAGCCAAAAGCTGCGTCAAGGCGTACTGCGCATGGTTAGTGTCCTGATATTCGTCTACCAAGATATAAAGGAAACGCTGCTGATAAGCCGCCAGAACATCGGGATGATTCTTTAGAAGAAGCCAGGTGTAGAGCAATAGATCATCAAAATCAAAAGCATTAAGCTGGCGTAATCTTTCTTGAAGGCGGGTATATACGCGCGCAGCAACTTTCGCTACGGGATCGCTCCCCTTTTCGGCTTCTTCAGCGTACACCTCTGCAACCTGCAAATCGTTTTTCGCCTTTGAAATGCGGTTGCGAATTGCTGCTACGGGATAGCGCTTCTCATCCAAATTGAGCTCGCCGTAAATATGCTTTACCAAACGCTTGGAATCGTCATCGTCATAGATGGTAAAGCCCTGTGAAAAACCTAAACGCTCACAGTCGGCACGCAGAATGCGTACACACATGCTATGAAACGTAGATACCCACATACCACGCGAATACGGACCTATGAGTCCGCCTAAACGTTCGCGCATTTCAGCTGCCGCCTTATTGGTAAAGGTGATAGCCATAATTTGCCAAGGAGCTACCCCAAGATCTTCTACCAAATGAGCAATACGATGCGTTAACACACGCGTCTTACCGCTGCCAGCACCCGCCAACACAAGAAGCGGTCCTTCCGTGCAAAGAACCGCTTCTTTTTGAGGGCCATTTAAACCTGTTAGATCGATAGGCATACAGGAATTCCTTCCACCTACACTACGAATACCTTGCTTAAACCTGTACGTAATAAACTACTGGGAAACCAAAATCCAAGAAACCCATTAGAGAATAGTTAGTCGTGAAAATCACGAATCAGTATTGTAGCGCTTTACCTATGCGAACTTATCGGGGTTAAACAATCTTCTTACCGAATACCGCAGCAATTTCACGCAGCTGCCCAACCAACTCAGTAAACTGAGCAGGCGTTAACTGCTGAGGACCATCGGAAAGTGCTTTTGTTGGATCAGGGTGCACCTCGATCATTAAGCTATCGCAACCTGCCGCAACTGCCGCATAGGCAAGAGAAGGAACAAGGTCGCGTACACCAGCTGGATGCGAAACATCCACGCAAATAGGGAAAATTGACTGTTTATGAATAACAGGTACCGCAGAAATATCCAACGTAAAACGGGTTGTTGTTTCAAACGTACGCAGACCACGTTCACATAAGACAATATTGTCGTTGCCATTCATCGTGAGATATTCGGTAGCAGAAAGCCATTCGGAAATGCTGCCCGCTAAACCACGTTTAAGCAAAACCATCTTGTGAGATTCAGCCGTAACTGCACCCACATTCTTAAGCAAGCTGAAGTTTTGCATGTTACGTGCACCAATCTGCATGCCGTCCACATAAGAATGGACCATTTCGCAATGAGCGGAATCCATAACCTCAGTCAGTGTTTTGAGACCATACTTTTCGCCGCCCGCCTTCATAATTTTAAGGCCTTCTTCACCAAGACCCTGAAATGAATGAGGATTCGTACGCGGCTTGAATGCGCCACCTCGAATCCAAGTTAGCCCAAGGCTGGCAATACATTCAGCTACTTCATTAAATTGTTCTTCTGATTCTACAGAGCAGGGACCTGCATAAATCGTGATCTCATCGGTTCTAGCACCATAATCTGGCAAGGAAGATAGCTTATTGATCACGCGAAGGCACCTCTTTCATAACCTTGAGGATGCCGCGATAGATTTCTACCAAGTTTTCGTTATACAAAGGACCCTCGTTATAGGTGCATATGCGCTCAAAAATTTCTTCTTCGCGCTTTGGATCATACAAGCCCATATGAGCATCTGGCTTCAACGCGCGAATATCAAGCGAATATCCAGCACGTTCATTTAACAGAGCAACAAGCTTTTGATCTACTTCATCGATCTTGGCACGATACTGTTCAATTTGTTTGAATGCTTCATTTTGCTCGGGCATCCTTCGTTCCTTTCGTAGAATCGTTTGAATAGTCCAACATTTTTGGTCGCTTTATCATAGCAAAGTAACGTTTCCACTTAAGGACAGAGCGATTACTGGTTGTTAATTATCTTGTTCAGAATCTGTTACCTGGTTTGTTTGAGATTTGTTCTCTGAGCGTTTTACGTCACGCTTATCAGCGTTTAATTGCTCCAGATAGGCAATGTCGATTTTATCTGGATCGTTTCGATCAGGATCATTGATAACCGAAATTGCCAGCAGTGCTATGGATGCCATAATGCCACACTGTGAATAAAAGCCATCTGCTTCGCCCAAAATAAAGGCTGCAAAGGTAATAAGAATAATGACTAAAGCCGCAAATCCGCAGTAGCGAGAAATAAAAGAATTCGTTTTTTTGCGCAGTTTTCTTTTTTCCTCTTCGGGAATCTCAGAAGACTTCTTTTGTTCGTACTTGTTAGTCATACCAACAGAATACCACGCTAAGCGCGATAGTTACATTAAGCCCAGCGCCTTTGTGCCGAAATAGCCCAAGACAATAAGACCAATGATGATGCGGTATACACCAAATACGGTAAAGTCATTTTGCTTGATATAACCCATCAAGAAGCGAATGGCAATCATACCCATGATGAAGGCAGACAAAATGCCTACTACCAAAACGACAATTTCAGTTTGAGTCATAGCGATGCCATCCAAGAAGAATTTCACCGCTTTAACTAAACCCCAACCAAACATAACAGGGATTGCCAAGAAGAAGGTAAATTCAGCAGCAGCCGTACGCGAACAACCGCACAACATACCACCGATAATGGTTGCGCCAGAACGACTCGTACCAGGAATAATAGCTAGGACTTCAAAACAGCCAATTTTTATAGCGGTCTTCCAATCCATTTCATAAGGATCGACAATTTTAAAGAGCGCCTTATCTACCGCCTCGGGATCGCTAGGATCAATTGCCTCTACACGCCCATGCTTCCCGATAGGCTTTTCAACGGTGCCTAGTACGCGTTCCTTGCGGCGACGATTGTAACGTTCAATCACGATAAAGATAATGCCGTACAAGATGAGCATCGCAGCAACGGTAAAGGCACTATAAAAATTATCGTGAGCCCAGTCATCCAAAAGAAGCCCAAAGAATGCAGCAGGGATACTACCAATTACTACCATGCCCCACATGCGCCATGTTTTATGACGTTCTACTTCATCTTTTGTGCGCGAGACAGGATTAAGCTTATGGCGAAACGTGATAATAACCGCCATAATGGAGCCGATTTGAATTACCACCAAGAAAAGTTCCAGAAAACCTGGTGAAACATTGAGCTGAACAAATTCATCAACCAAGATCATATGACCTGTCGATGAAATAGGAAGCCATTCAGTAATACCCTCAACAACACCAAGGAGCAGTGCTTTAAGAGCTTCTATTAACATGTCTGGCGACATAACAAATCCTCCATTACCTGGCCTTGTTCCTCTTTATTTAGAACAGTATTCTCTTACTTCGAAGAGCGCTGATTTTTTACCGTACTAGCATTTTCAAAGCTTCAAATAAAACCATCGGCGAACAAGACCCTTGTACAAACAGCGCTGACTATCCTAAGAGAAGACGCATTACTTTGCGCTATTTCCACAAAAAGTCCCACAGGTTGCAGTAAAACTACATAGCAAATGTAATGAAATGTAGAATTTTTTCCAAAAATAATCTTGACGAATCGTTATTGGGACACTAATATAACTACTCGCGCCTAAGCTATATGGCGTATTCTCAATTGCATAGTTATTGGGGTGTCGTCTAATGGTAGGACAGCGGTTTCTGGTACCGTATGTGAGGGTTCGACTCCTTCCACCCCAGCCACTACGCATCTTATGGCCTCGTCGTCTAGCGGTTTAGGACGCCGCCCTCTCAAGGCGGAGATCGCCGGTTCGAATCCGGTCGAGGCTACCAAATTTCCAGCCTGCACACTGTGCAGGCTTTTTTATTGTCTTAACCCTCCCCACAAGCGCAGTCCAAAGCCACAACAAAAAGGTGCAGCAGGTTTCCCTACTGCACCTTTAATCAGGCACTTATACAGAACGTTATTTCCTACTTAGCAGCTTTCTTATCTTGTTCTGCTTCTTCCTTTTCGATCTCGCCTGATTCAATCTTGTTTTCCAAATCAGCCTTTGCTACCGAATCGTCGCCTGCGGAACGAGCAAGAATATTTGCATAAATTGCACCAGAGATGTTGTGCCATACGCTAAATACTGCGCCAGGAACTGCCGCGAGGGGCATCGTGGCAAAATGAACCGTAGCCAAGGAAGTTGCCAAACCAGAGTTCTGCATACCAACCTCAATGGAAAGGGTACGACGCTGTGCTTTAGTAAGACCAAGCAAGCGACCTGCAAGATAGCCCAATGCATAACCACACACGTTGTGGAGCATTACAACAACGATAATGAGCAGGCCAACACTCATCAGGCTCTTAGCATTTGCTGCCACAACAGCCATGATGATAAGGGAAATACCGATTACAGAAATAAGAGGAAGTACACGTGCAAATTCCTTTGCAAACTTTTCGAAAATCTTGTTAATCAAAAAGCCTGCAGCAATTGGAACCAATACAACCTGAACGATAGAAATAAACATATCCCAAACAGCAACATCAACGGTTTGACCTGCAATAAGTAAAACCAAAAGAGGCGTTACGATAGGAGCCATAATGGTGGTGCAAGCCGTCATGCCTACCGAAAGCGCTACGTCGCCTTTAGCCAAATACGTCATAACGTTTGAGCTGGTACCACCTGGGCAGCAACCAACCAAGATAACGCCAACAGCCAACTCGGGTGGAAGCTGGAAAATGGTTACCAGAATAAATGCCAAACCAGGCATGATAATAAACTGAGCAAAAATACCCGTAATTACCGCTTTTGGTTTAGTGAATACAACTTTGAAGTCACCTAAGGTCAAAGTCATACCCATGCCAAACATAACGATACCAAGAAGAATATTTACATAGCTTGTCTTAATAACTGAAGACACAGGGCCAGGAAAGACCAAGGCAATAATTGCTACAAGAAGGGCAATGATTGCCATGTACTTTCCGGCATAGTCGCTAATTTTTTCTAATACCTTCATGAATCATCCTTTCAAAACTCGCCGGACACCTTTTCCAAAGATTTGAGAGTCGCCATAAACTCAGCAAGAACTCTGGAATTGTCCAAAAATATTCCTAATTTTTTTGTTATTCAAGTTTTTGGAGTGTCTTTTTTGGCACCGTCGTGTTTTTAGCGGTTTTTGGATAAAACGTTTGTTACAGTAAGCAACAATTGTTAAAAGCCTAAAGGCAAGCCGAGCAACTATTTAGCAATCAGTTACTGGACGCTCGCTAGTCAATCATCAACCAACCAACGGAGTATCAATGACCCCTTCTTCGTTTTTCCCTCGCTTCAAAGCTCTTGTTGTAAAGCAAAAACGAGTCGTTATTATTTGCGCGTGCATCATTTTATTTATTGAATTACTCGATGACGTTCTTGAGGGCGATCTTATGACCCTCGATCGCCTTGCCCGCGCATTCTTTGTAGAAAACTTACGCGCTGACTGGCTCACCCCTATTATGGAAAGCATTTCCGCCCTCGCTACACCACTTTCTTTGCTGGTGCTTCTCCTTGTTATAGTTGCATTTGCTCCAGGAAAACGTCCTGGCATGTTTTGCGCCGTCAACTTGGTGCTTGTCGCCATTCTTAATGTGGTACTAAAGGAGCTCGTTCAGCGTCCAAGGCCTGAAGATATTGGCCTCGTTGTAGAAACAGGATTCAGCTTCCCCTCGGGTCATTCCATGGTTGCCATGGCATTCTTTGGGCTACTTGTGTGGCTTGTTTGGCACTATGAAAAAGATCGCGTTATGCGACTCGCCTGCTGCGGAGGATTTTCTCTCATTATTTTGCTAATTGGAATCAGCCGAATTTATTTAGGCGTGCATTATGCCTCTGATGTATTAGCTGGCTTTTGCGTGTCACTTGCCTGGCTCGCCCTTTACACCAGCATTGCCGCTCCTCTCTTTCTGCATCAACCGCGCGAAGAGAAATCCGAAGAGAAGCTTGAAGAGCAAAACGAATAGTCTTCAATACAAGGTCCCAAACGCAGCCTAAAATGAGGACCTATCTGAACTTGCGTACGGACTGTAAAGCCTTGCGCATAGCACGACGAAAACAACGCGTTTTCTCTATAACCCGAATTCGCACCCCTTTTTGGTAGCGAACTAAAAAAGCCCGAGGGTGCTATTACCCTCGGGCTACTTTATTCAATATCATCGTCAATTGAAGCGGTTATTTCTGTATAGCCGTTACGATCATCGATGCGACCGCGGTAGGTACGATTATCTGCCACTCCACTACTACGATCCCTGCTAAGAGCAGAACGATTATCTTGAGAAATCGTAGGTAAGGTATCCAGTCTGCTTCGACGTGTTTGAGCGGCATTTTGCGCTCCTTCTCCACCGCGAACGCCATCGTAGGCTCTTCTCACCCTTCGCACGCGCGCCTCTTCTCGTGCTTCTCGCGCTGCGCGTTCTTCCCTAGCACGAATACGAGCTTCGCTTGGCATACGAGTTTGCGCGGTATTCGTCGTATTCGTTCGACGAGCTGCACGCACTTCATTTATCTGACGTGCACGAACCCCTGCAGTACTATCCTCGTAGGCTCGCGCTGCCGCCTCTTCGCCCGCAAGCGTTTCTTCTACGCGTTCAGGATGGCGATGAAGTTCCCAACGAATGCTTGCATATTCCCAAACCAGCAGCACAAGCAAGATTGTCATAACAATCAAATAGCCAATAACAGCGCCAGGCAAACCAGTAAAATCGATCAGCAAAATTGGAATAAAGAGCGAGAAGCCAAAAGTAATCACATACAACTTCATTACCGATTTTTGACGGCGAAGGACTGTGATTACCTGATAAATAAAGTCAATTATCGCGGTAACACCACCAGCAGCAATCATGATATAGCTCAGTCCACGGAATTGTTCGAAGTCGACGCCATACATGAAGCTCATAACAGGAATACCAATTGTTGCCATTACAAAAATGACTGCCAGGGTAATGACAATTACTACCGCAACAATTGCTAAAATAACCAAGTCGAAACGACGACGCTTTTCGGCATCTGCCCACATTTGCGCCATACGAACGAGCAGCGGTTTATAAATTGAACCCACCGTGAGCAAGATAGCCTGAGCTGGGAAATAAAGCGCATTGAAATACAACTGATTGTCGTAGGAAAGTACGCCTTCCATTACGAACTTCGGCATGTTGTCGATAAGGGCATACATGAACAATGCAATAAAAACAGGAAAACACTGTTTGAAAAGTGCTGCTATGCTTGCAAGGCTTCTTCCCCGCGATCGAGGTGTTTCCAAGTGAGCAAGAGGAAACGTAAGCACCACGAACGTAAGGGCCGCAGCAACTGCCATGGCAATACTTGCTACGACAAGATTTCGGGTAATAAGAAGCGCCAAAGAAAAAACAATGAACACGACAATGGAGCGGAACGCCTGGGATATACCAGCAAGATAGAGCTTATCCATCTGCTGCAAGCGACCTTCATACACATCCGCTAAACCATCGATCATTTTGTACGTACAAACCGCCATACAGATGCTGAACATATTTGCATCGTATCCGCGGAAAGAACAGTACACGTAAGCCACCAGCATCATGATGATGCAGGTAATCCAACGATTTATCTGATAATCAAAAAACGAATGCTTTTCGCCAATATCGGAAACTTGATAGGTACGAACACCATAGTTGCCCACAATCATCAGCAAGGTGCCAATGATAAACGCCATGGAAAACATACCTGCTTGCTCGGTGCCACTAAGCTGAGTAACCACAATAGTAAGGAACGGAAATACCATTCCCCATGCGCTTGTGCCGATAGTGTTGCAGATATAATCACGAGAAGTTCTGTGCGAGGCAAATTCTTCTTCTTGGTCGAATGAACCCTCCGTCACAACACCAAGTAAGCGATTGCACCAACGATTAACAACACGTTTAACGAAATTTTGTTTACGAGGGTGCCTTTGGTAACGCTGACGTCTCTCTTCCTGCTGTCCAGCTTGGTTAAATCGAGGATCTTGTTGCGAACCGCCAGGAATAGAATCGGTAACTTTTTGCGTCAACTGACGTGCTTTATCTATAAAAGAGCCAGATGCCTCGGGATGTCTTTGATGTCTACCTTGCATGTGCGACGAATTCGTATCCTCTCTGATTGCGCTTCTTTTGTCCGCTTAAGCCAAACAAAGCTTCTGATTCAAGAATAATAAGCGCGTCCAGTTCGCATTTGTTTTTTTGTTCTAGGGCATAAACGCCACGTAAATGTCCAAATCAACCAAATTATAGTTGGTAACCTCATAAGCTTAACAAGCAATTTGCTTGTTTTAAGAGATACAGAAAACCAGCATGCAGAATCCAAGGAAGAACCATAAATGGAACTGCCGCGAGAAGATTTCCCGCGGCAGTATAGAACGCTTTAGTCGTTGTTCGAAGTTACAAATGTCTGACTTAGTTCCTAGTAAAGACCGAACATGTACGATAGCTCATCTTCCCAAGCATCTTCATCCACCGCCCAAGTTCCGTCAGATTGCTTCACAAAATCAATTGCAGTGTAATAGTCGGTCATAGCCTCATTACTATCTTCCATTGCCTGGTTATAGTATTCCTTTATTTGCTGTGCAACTTCTTCAGAAGACATGGATTCAATCTCACTAGAATATGCAAAATCACTTACCGCGATATAGAAGCTGTTCATGAATTCAAATGAATCATGCATTTCAAGTTCAGCATAGAGCGTTGCGGTTCCGTCATCGTTTGCATAAACCCCATCATAGGAATACGAGAAATCAGTGAGCATCCAACGAGCTAGATCTTCTGCACTGGTTCCGATTTCTTCATGGGTTACTCCTATAGCTTCTTCAAAATTCTTATCGAGCTTGTCGGTAAGATAAGCAACCATTTCAGGATCCTGATTCTTGAGCTGATCAAGCTTAGCTATACCTAATTCGTAGCACGCCTGTTCATCCTGAGACAGATTGGCTGGTAATTCAGTTGCAGCATAGCTTCCTGAAGTAGAAGAAGTTGGCTGCTCGTTAAGTACTCCACCAATCACATTAAATGAAATAACTAAACCGATGATGAAGGAAATAATGGCACAAACAATGCCAGCAATACCACAGATTAAACCGCCTGTTGTCTTGCCATTTTTACCTGTTTGCTTAACCGCGCGGCGCGACAAAACAATCGCCACAATAGCCAAGACAATTGCAACAAGAGGACTAAACCACGCTACAGGAATTGCCAAAATACCACAAACCAAAGCAGCAGTACCCTTAGGCTTCACTCCTGCCCCCGCACCTGGCGTATAGGAAGGTTGCGGTGGAGTATATCCTCCGCCAGCACCTGGCTGTTGGGGCTGAGGAACGGGTTGAGCCGCAGGCTGTTGGGGTTGTCCTGTCGACTGAGATTGCGTTGGAGCTGCAACTGGCTGACCCTGAGGCTGAGGTTGAGGTTGTGTTGGAGCGGCAACTGGCTCGCCCTGGGGCTGCTGCGGCTGTTCAGGCTGCATCGGCTGCGTTGGCTCAGAAGCAGGTTGTGCTGGCTGTTGTGATGCAACTGGTTGGGTGGGCTCGGCAGGCTCAGCGACAGGTTGCACTGGTTCAGTAGGAGCCGATGCGGGTTGCATAGGTTCTACGACGGGCTGTGCTGGTTCCACAGGAGCAGGCACAGGTTGTGCGGGCTGAACAGGCTGCCCTGTTGGAGGCGCAGGTTCCGTATTCGTCGAAGCAGCCACTTGTTCGGTTGGCTGTACGGGCTCTACTGACTCAACGGTTTCTGTTACCTGCTCTGGTTGCACTGGCTGGGCAGGTTGTGTTGGTTGCTGTGGCGTAGCTGATTGCGCAGGTTCAGCAGGGGCTGGCGTAGGTTGTGTTGGCTGCGAAACTTCAGATGATTCACTACCAGGCTGCTGCGGTTGAGGAATGTTCTTATCTTTTTCTTCCATAGTGTTTCCTTTCCGCTCAAGACCTTCCACACCAAAACAAGGTAAATCTCTAAGCAACAGTGCCGAGCTACCCTTTATGTCGAAAAGGTTTAAAGCTTTACGAAAAATAACGTTTTAAACAAAACGTGTACCCCTCTATGTTCACAATTATCACACATACCATTCATCGTTGAGGCATAAAAGCACTATTTCTTGTACTCAAATTCAATTATTACCTGCTTTTAACAACCAAAATAATCCTCGTTCACGCTCTTGGCGGATACACTGAATAACTTTTTAATTCCAACCAGCTCTTATTGGAACCTTTCCCTAATTTGAGAAACTTTCTCAAATTCATTGACACGCGATACTTTAACCATAAAATGAGAAACGTTTTCAATTTTGAAGTTCAACTCTTTCAGCTCTCGTTACGAAAGCTTTGTTTTGGAAGTGATTTAAATGACTGGACCACGCCAATATAAAACTAAACAAAAGGAACGAATTCTTGAATGCATTCGTATGCACCAAGGTTCGTTTATTACTATCAAAGACATTATTTCTGCCCTTGAATCACGCCACGAAAAAGTTGGCACGGCAACCATCTATCGCAACCTTGATCGCTTAGAGGAAGAAGGCATTATCACTCGTTGCGCCATTGAAGGCATCGACGGTGTTTGCTATCGCTACTTACCTGACGCACCCGAAAACATCTATTTCTTTTTAAAGTGCGAACATTGCGGCGACTTGTCTCCTATCGATTGCGGAGAACTGCAACATCTCTACGAGCACGTCATCGAGCATCATCACGTTCGCATCAATCCCAGCAAAACAGTACTCTACGGCCTGTGCGAAAAGTGCCTCAAAGAATTGGAGGCGTAACCAATGGAACTTCTCCCCCATCTTTTAGAGCACGCCTTCGAAGACACTATTTATCTGGTGCCGTTTTTGCTGATCACCTATATCCTGCTCGAATTACTTGAGCATAAAGCAGGTGACAAAGCCGCCGTTCTCGTACGTAAGGCTGGTATTGCAGGACCACTAGTTGGTGCTTTGCTTGGAGCGGTTCCCCAATGTGGGTTTTCAGCAGCAGGCTCTGCCCTTTATGCAAGTCGTGCCATTACTTTAGGTACCCTTTTCGCGGTCTTTTTGTCCACCTCGGACGAAATGCTTCCGCTTTTTATTGCCGAGCAAGTTGACCCTGCGATAATGCTTTCGATACTTGGTACAAAAGTGGTTATTGGCATGGTTATGGGCTTTGCTATTGATGGAGCGCTTCGCCTAAAAGTTCGCTCCAAAGTAAAGCAAGAAGAAAAAGCACTACAGGCTCTTGGCCACGGACAAGAATGCACGCATTTCCACGAGGGCAAAAGCATTGATGGCGAAAATAATCCCGTTCGCAAAGTCGCATGTAGCACTGCTCATCAATCCGCCTGCACCCACAGCCATAGCCACGAACACGAACATTACCATGACCATGGTCACAAACATGGCGATAACCATGATCACAACCATGATCATGGTCACGATCGACCCGATACGTGCACGTGCCCTCATGGACACCACCTCACAGGAGAAGAGCTTGAACAGCCCTTTTCTCATCATCACTGCCACAATCCTAGCTGCAGCGTTTCCGATGAAACGGATGGCTGGAAAGATATCCTGATAAGTGCCGTAAAGCACACGCTTCAAGTAGCCATAATCGTCTATGTCATTTCATTTGTGCTTGTCGCAATTCTGGAACTTGCAGGCGAAGACGCCATCACGAATTTCTTAGCAACCAATCCTGGTATTGCCATTTTTGGCTCTGCCTTAGTGGGTCTCATCCCTAACTGTGGGGCCAGCGTTGTAATTACGCAGCTCTATCTTGATGGCATGCTTGGAACAGGAGCTATGTTATCAGGCTTACTCGTTTCTGCGGGTGTGGGTATTTTGGTACTGTTCAGCGAAAACCATCGTCTCCGCCAAAACATTTTTATCCTCATAGGGTTGTTTATTATCGGCATAGCTTGGGGCAGCTTATTCGAACTGCTTGGCATTACCTTTATGTAAAATGACCCACTTTCCCAAATAAGAAAATCCCTCTTCCCGCACTTCTTCTTGCTTGAATAATTCCAAGCTCTAGGCAAAATTCCATTCCAACCATAGAAAGAGAGCGGCTTATTGCCGCTCTCTTAAAAACAGACCTGCTTCAACAGTTCTTATTCAATACCCAACCATTCCAACCACTGTGGGAATTCTTTTTGTGCCTGATTGTATCCATCAAAATAGCTCGCACGAAGTTTCTTCAGATCGGTGGTATTGTTATCAACCGCCATTTTATCCGAATACACAATATACGCTTTACCTTCTGCGGCAAGCTGTTCTAGCTTTTCGAGCTCTGCGTTATAACGCTCATTGCGCGTCAACAGCGCTTCACGCACATAGGGATATTTGCGGTAGCTATTTGCAATCATGCGCGCGCTGCGTCCAATATCGGGTGTAGGCTTACGGAAGCCCTTTGGGCGCGTCAGGACTGCGAAAATTCGAGAGCATCCCGATTTAAGTGCCAAGTCCAGCGGGATACCAGCGCCATCACCTAAACCACCGTCATAATAAACATGATTACCTATATGAACCGCAGGCATAACAAACGGCAAAGTGCTGCTTGCACGAACACGAACCATTAAATCCTGCAAGGTTGCCATATCTTCTTTGTGCCAAACAACGGTTTCGCCCGTATCGCGATCAAATGCCTGAATAGCACAAGGCGTGGGATTGTTCCAGAACGCTTCAAAATTAAACGGCAATACTCCACCTGGCAGGCCCGTTTCTTCATAAATCCACTCAGCAGAAAAGATTCCTTTCCCATGAAGAAAACTGGAAAGGCCACCAAATTCGGGTTCCATTACCAGATCGACAAAACTATTACGAGTTCGCTGAATATCTCCCGACAAGAAATTCACCGTATTGCTGGCACCCGCAGAAATGCCACACACATAATCAAACGTAATACCCTGCTCCATCAAAAGGGATGCCATTGCAGACGTATAGCTTGCGCGCATACCTCCGCCTTCAAACATTAATACGGTATCGGAAACGTGGCGATTCGCTTTTTCCATTCGAACAGCACCCCTCTATATCAAAACTTCTCGTACGGATTATTTCGTTGGTGTTCGATATAGAATACAACTAATTTATAGCTTGGTTACCATCAGTTCTTCACCGTTACGCTCTTGTTTGGGTAATTGCGAACATTAATTGATTGCCTCTGTAAACTCAAAAGCGCATTCCTGCATAATTTCAGGTATAATCCCTGTACAGAGGGTATTTTCATCGCTTGCATAATCACATTACTAAACAGATATTCGTTATTTGTTGAACAAACGATATCTGCAGATATCTGCAAAGCGATTTCTATGTCGTTGGGAACGACAGATTGAGGGGGATCATGGAACAAGAATCCACCAAACAAAATTACACGCCTTTTATCCGTAAGCTACATTCTTTCGCAGGAGTATTCCCACTAGGAATCTTTCTTTGTTTCCACATGCTAGTGAACTACTCTGCCAACTGGGGCAGCGCACCTTATGACACCATGGGATCGTTTATGGCACATATGCCCTACAAAATAGTGCTGGAAACATTCATTATCTTTTTGCCTTTGCTCTTCCATGCAATTTATGGCGTGTATCTGGCATTCACCTCAAGTGTTACTGTCGGGCAATATACCTACTTCCGTAACTGGCGCTATGTTTTTCAACGCGTTACCGGTATTATTGCCTTCCTGTTTGTTGCTTGGCATATTTACGGCACCAAACTACAAGTTGAACTTACGGGAGTGGATCCTAGTTTTGCTATGGTTGCGGGCATTGTAGATAACCCCATCGGGCTGGCAGTGTTTGCTCTAGGTCTTCTCTGTTGTGTTTACCACTTTGTAAATGGCCTCTGGACCTTTCTTATTACCTGGGGAATTACCTTAACTCCTAAGTCGCAGCAAATTTCTGAATACATCCTTATAGCGCTGTTCTTTGTATTTGCCGCTTTTAGTATGAAAGCACTATTTGCTTTCGTTTGCTAGTTATTCCCCTATCGCGCTTTTTACTTGAAGCCAGCGAACAACAAAACACGACATTAAACATTTCATAACAAATTTCCGTTGCAGCAAATAACAGCAACGATACATTTCGAGAGGAACCCAGATGAGTAAAGGAACTATAGCAGTAGTTGGCGGTGGACTTGCAGGGTTAATGGCAACCCTAAAGATTGTAGAAGCGGGTTTGAATGTCGACCTGTTTTCACTCGTCCCTGTTAAACGATCCCATTCCGCCTGCGCTCAAGGCGGCATAAACGCTGCTCTTGATACTAAAGGCGAAGGTGATTCGATCGATGAACATTTCGACGACACTATATATGGTGGCGACTTTTTAGCAAACCAGCATCAAGTACGAGGCATGGTTGAAGCTGCTCCGCGTATTGTGCATATGTTTGATCGCATGGGAGTTATGTTCAACCGCACACCTGAAGGACTTCTAGATTTACGTCGCTTTGGCGGAACACAAAAGCGACGTACTGCTTTTGCAGGCGCAACCACAGGTCAGCAGCTTCTCTACGCCTTAGACGAACAAGTACGCGCTCAAGAAGTCGAAGGTAAGGTGCGCGTTTATGAAGGTTGGGAATTTGTTTCTGCAATTCTTAACGATGGAATCTGTTGCGGTATTACTGCTCAAAATCTAGCTTCCATGGAAATAAAGGCCTTCCCCGCTGATGCCGTAATTATTGCAACGGGTGGCTGCGGTGCAGTATTTGGCAAATCAACCAATTCCACTATCAACACAGGCTACGCTGCTGCACGCGTTTACAAACAAGGTGTCCTTTACGCCAATGGTGAATTTGTCCAAATTCACCCCACAGCTATTCCTGGTGAAGATAAAAACCGCCTTATCAGCGAATCTGCTCGTGGCGAAGGTGGTCGCGTCTGGACTTACAAAGATGGAAAACCCTGGTACTTCCTGGAAGAAAAATATCCCGCTTATGGCAATTTAGTTCCCCGCGATATTGCCGCACGAGAAATATTTGATGTATGCGTGAACCAGCATCTAGGCATAGACGGAAAGAACGTGGTGTATCTGGATGTATCACACATAAAACCAGAACTGCTTGATGTAAAACTGGGCGGCATCTTGGATATTTACGAAAAGTTCGTAGGAGACGACCCCCGCAAAGTTCCCATGCGTGTTGCACCAAGCGTTCATTATTCTATGGGTGGCCTTTGGGTAGATATCAACCAGCACACCTCCATTCCTGGTTTATTTGCAGCTGGTGAATGCGACTTCTCCCAGCACGGCGCCAACCGCCTTGGAGCAAATTCGCTCCTTTCTGCAGTATATGCAGGATCGGTCGCAGGGCCCTCTGCTGCACACTATGTTTTAGGGCTTGCCGAAGATGGATCGTCCAAGGGAGGCGTGGCATCTTCATCGCAAGTCTACGACGCAGCCGTTAGCCAGGATGTCGCCGAATACGAGCATCTCTTACGGCTCGATGGTAGCGAAAACCCCTATGCGCTTCATGAAGAAATGGGCGAGCTTATGACAAAAAATGTAACCGTAGTTCGTCACAACAAAAACCTTGAGCAAACGCTAGAGAAACTTGAGGAAATTTCTGGGCGCTATAAACGCATCGGTGTCCAAGACAAAGCAACCTGGAGCAATACTACGGTACCTTTCGTTCGCCAACTTGGTGGCATGATTGACCTGGCGAAAGTTATTACTAAGGGTGCGCTCAACCGCAATGAAAGTCGCGGTTCGCATTACAAGCCAGAATTCCCCGATCGCAACGATGCTGAGTGGCTCAAGACCACTCTTGCTTCCTATAACGCAAGCACCGACGGTCCTGATTTGAGTTATGAAGAAGTTGACGTTTCGCTGATAAAACCCCGTAAGCGAGACTACACGCACGCAAAGAAGGAGGCATAACATGTCTTCGCAAAATACACAGACACAAAATAAAACCACTGCGCAGAAAACTATTCGCCTCATAATCAAGCGTCAAGATGGTCATGATGCCAAACCTTATACCCAAGAGTTTGAAATCCCCTACCGACCACGCATGAATGTGGTTTCCTGCCTTATGGAAATTCGCAAGCATCCTATTACCGCACAAGGAAAATCAACCACTCCTGTAGTTTGGGAAAGCGTATGTCTTGAAGAAGTTTGTGGCGCGTGCTCGATGATAATTAACGGGGTTCCCCGTCAGGCTTGCTCTGCATTAGTGGATAGCCTAAAACAGCCAATCAAACTTGAACCGCTTTCCAAATTCCCTCTCGTGCGCGATTTAAAAGTTGATCGAACGAAGCTTTTTGACGCGCTCAAGCGCATACATGGCTGGATCGACATTGACGGACCCTTTGATTTAGGACCAGGCCCTCGTATGCCAGAACGTAAACGTCGCTGGGCTTATGAGCTTTCAAAATGCATGACCTGCGGATGCTGTTATGAAGCATGCCCTAACTGCAATTCGCGCAACGACTTCATGGGTCCTCATGCAATTTCTCAAGTTCGCCTCTTCAATGCGCATCCCACAGGCGCCATGCATAAAGAAGTGCGGCTTTCAGCTATCATGGGTCCTGACGGAATAACTTCGTGCGGAAATGCACAGAACTGCGTTCGCGTGTGCCCGAAAGATATTCCTCTCACTACTTCGATTGCCCATATGAATCGCGAAACTTTCAAGCAAAGCTTAAAGAACGCTTTTGGAGGATTTGAGGACTAAAACCTTGCCTCGTGCTACCATTTGCCCATGAATGATTTCGACAGAAGATGGCAGCGCATTTCCCAGTTGCTCTCCATGGAAGCAACGGGCAAAGAGCGTCCTATGTTTTCTAGCGGTCGTACACTTTTTGGTATCAAAAGCACCGCCGAAGAAAAGATGGATCAATTCGCCCGCGAAATCGAAGAAGAGCACGCCGCCAAACGAAAAGCTGCACGCGAAGCAGAAGACAAAGCTAGCCAGACGGACAAAAAACAAGAGATGCCCGACACCTCTACTACTCGCTTCGTTGCGAGCAACGCCTATATTCGTTCTTCAGTAGAGGAACTTACCGATCGCGCGCTTAAACAAGCAATTCGCGATGCCAACAAAAAGCTCGAAGAGGACTGCAAGTCAGGGAAAACTACTAAGCGCAAAAAGTTTAATGCCGAATAGAAACCGAATAGAAGCCAAACAGGAGCGCACCGCAATTGCCGTCTAAAGTGCTGCGCTTTGCTTTGCATACAGCGCCCGACTAATCCACGATACCCAATGGGTTGTACGCTTTGCGATACAGAAAGCCTACATGGTCGTCCATAAATTGGCAGATATTGCCAATAGTGAACACGCACAAAACCGTGCCAATACCCACGCCAATAATATGACCCAACATAATGAGTGCCAAAGCTATAGCAATAATTAAACGAAGCGCATCGTTGAGCCATTTGCCTCGCCCAAAAGGCAATCCCGTAATTTTGCAAAGCGCCTGAGTAAATCCATCGGGAGGATTAGGCACAAAATTCATGCTCATTACCATGCTTACGCCCACTCCCGTAAACATAATGCCGAGAATAAGCATTATGCTTCCCATCAACATATCTGGGTTTTGGAAAAACCATAAAATACCTGATGAAATGCAGTAGTCAAACATGTCTACCAATAAGCCCATTACAAAAGAAAAAGGAATTTGCAGCGCTATGCGCAGGGTTAACTTACGGAAAACTATGATCTGAATAATAACGTCAATGATGTAGAGCAACATACATCCTTGACCAAGAGTAATTCCTGATGCCTCACTGAAAACAAAGGGGATGCAATTTACCGTAGAAACACCCATATCGCAACGAGTATTCAACACAACGCCGAACGCTAAAAACAATGCGCCAATAACATAGATACTAAAACGCAACGGAAGGACGTTTACCTTTGCGTCTTCAGAACGCGGTAATTCTTCTTTTGTATTCTTACGAATCTTTTTTACTGCCAAAATTAACCTCTCAAATCTCGCACTATTTTATAAGCGCAATTCGAGAAGCATTCAAGGGCTTCGCTTGATAATCAACGAGGAGTCCGTAAATCATAAATCACATATACGCCAAAGCGCTCCTTAGGTTATACACTTCGACAGAACAGGACGCGACATGATGAATTTTAAATAAACGACATATCGTCCTTTACTAAGGCTTAACTTATCTTACTGTTGTTAAACAACTAGTTAGCGAGACAGCGACGTCTGTGATAGAGTGAAAACAAAACTGGTATTTCCAATGTTTTGTAAGGGTTGAAGTAACAATGTCCGAATTCATCCGCGCTCGCAGCAGCGAACAAAAAGCGCAACGTCTTGAAGAAATTAAACAGGTAGCAGAACAGCAGTTCTCGCAGCACCCTTATCACGAAATCACCCTTACCACCATCGCAAATGATTTAGGTTGGTCTCGCGCCAATTTGTACAAATACGTAACTACAAAGGAAGAAATCTTTCTTTCTATCATGGCAGAAAAATTCCAATCCTATGCAGACGCCCTCTCCGCTGCTCTGCCTGAAGGCTGCGGCTTTAATACAGAGGTAGTTGCTGAAGTGTGGGCAGGCATCGCTAATGCTCATCGAGATTATTTCCGCTATGGAGACATTCTAAACAGCATTGTAGAAACCAATGTAAGCGTCGAAAAACTAGCCGATTTCAAGCGCGTGTACTACGAGGGAGTCAATAAACTTACTCCCCAATTAATTTCAATCCTGGGAATCAAAGAAGAACATATAGAAAAATTCATTACCACTATTTATTACCAAGGTGTTGGCTTATGTGGCTGGTGCCAAAATAATCCCCTTGTTCATGAAGCTCTAAAACAGCTACAAATAAAAAGACCAGAGCTCGACTTCAAAGCAGAAATGCGCGACTTCATTTCTATGTGCATTGCCTGGTATCAGCAGAAATAACAACGAGCAAGGAGCATCCTGATGAGCAGCAGCGAACTGGTAGATTGTCATACTCATACCGTTTTTTCTGATGGGGCTAGCACCCTTGAAGAAAACATGGAAGCTGCTCTTGGTGCTGGCATTACCACTATTGCCTGTACTGATCACTGGGGAAAGCCAGATTATATTGACTACTCCATCAAAGCAAAAGAGCTTACTCGCTATCTTTCGTCTGTCGCTGAACTGCGAAACAAGTATCCCTCACTTGAAATTGTTTCAGGACTTGAAGCTGATTGGTATTCAGGTTGCGAGGCCGATCTTCGCACTATTCGCGCAGACTTTGATGGCACAAAAGACCACCGCCCTACTTTTTTGCTTGGATCGGTGCATTTCTTACAAGAAGAACCCATCGATTGGGACGAGCACACGGATATTTGGGACGAGCTCGGCACCAATGCTCTTTGGTGCTTCTATGCAAAAGAATGGTGCACAGCTGCCAACAGTGGCCTTTTTGATTCAATGGCCCACCCCGACCTACCTCGCCTTTTAAGTACCAAAGGTTATGTGCCCACTATTGACCTAACGCCTCTCTATAAAGAAATGGCAGAGGCAGCACGCGCTGGCGGCGTTCATGTAGAAATTAATACCGCAGGGCTTATTAAAGGCTTCAATGATTTTTATCCCCGCAAAGCACTTCTGAGCGAATTCTTTGCTGCAGGAGTACCTCTCACGGTTGGATCAGATGCCCATCTGCACACGCGCATCGGCGCCAATATCGAAGACGCTTATAGATACGCGCGCAGCGTAGGCTACACCAGCATTGATGCACCCACGCAATATGGCGCTTGGCGATCAATTTCGATCGAAAACCTCTAACAGTCACTCCAAGAGACTAAAACAAGTCAACCTAAATCTTTGTTTACCCCAGTCTGCCATCTAGGGAGAAATGCACTCGGCGGCTCAAATAGCGCAAATACATATTTGACCGACGGAGCGATGCGCATAGCATGCGTAAACATGCGGTAGCATCGCGGGTGCATTGAAGCCTAGATGGCAGACTAATAGTGAACATTGTGGGGTCGACATCCTAACCGTTTAGCTGCTCCACTTGAGCCAAATTCCCAAGTGCTCGTACGTAAATACGAATAGCATGGCGAATTGCTTCTTCTGTTACGCCTTCATTAGCGCCGTGCATATCCCCTACCCAATCTGGCTTAGTTATCACATCAGGATCAGCAGGCCCAAAACTTACCGCATTAGGAAATTCTCGCGCATAGGTTGCTCCGCCCATGGTGAAGGGCTTCACTTCAAGATCCGTTGCTTGCCTGTATGCTTCCATCAACGCCTGCACAGGTTCTGTTTCAGGATTTACCACAAACGGCTCTTGGTTACGCGTGATAGTTACACGTGCGCCAATTTTGCCAGCAATATCCTCGAACGCCTCAAGCAGATCAGCTCCCGTTATGGCTTTCGGGAAGCGAATATCTATCGTAACTAAATAGCTATTGCCATTCTTGTACATAGTTCCCGCCACGCTGGTAAGAGCGCCAAAATCATCATCTTTTGCCGCTATACCAAGGCGACTGCCCGTATAGTCACCCGCAAGATTATTTGCAACAAAAGAAAACCAATCCTTTTCTTCATCACTACACTGGTCAAGGTTTGCCAAATACTGACACAAAATACCAATCGCATTCACCGTTCCCTCAGGAAGTGATGCATGTCCGCTAATGCCTGTTGCGGTAATAAGCGAACCCTCTTCGCATGGCTCAACCGAAATCCGTTCAGCTTGTGGAAGTTTATCTACAGAAACGCTTACAACAGCACGCGCAAGAGCAGGAACCGCATTAGTAGCGCTACCACCATCAAATGAAAGAACCGCATGGTTTTCCAAGGTAGCTGGTTCGGGCATTTCATAGTCTAGCGTCACGCCAAACAGACCCTTTTCGCCATAGCACAAAGGAAAATCTGCATCAGGAGTGAAAAGAAAATCTGGGGCATCGTGATGAGACAGATAATACGGAACATCCGCCATTCCTGTTTCTTCGTTGCAGCCAAAAATAAAGCGAATGGTATGATTCAGCGAAATGCCGCGATCTATCCAATATTTACAAGCATAAAGCGCGCTCAAAAGCGGGATTTTATCGTCCGCGGTACCACGACCAAGCAAAACCCCATCTTTCTGTGTTAGCTCAAAAGGAGGATACGTCCATCCTTCCCCTGCAGGGACCACATCAACATGCCCGATAATGCCGAGTTGTTGTCCACTTTTCCCGACATAATCCGCGTATCCCGCATAGCCTTCGCCATCGCATACCTCAAAGCCCATGCGTTGTGCTATTTGCAGTATTTCATCAAGTGCTTTGCGCGAACCTAGCCCAAAGGGTGCGCCTTCACCTGTATGGTCAGGATCAAAAGAGCTATCTATTTCAATAAGCGCTTTCGCATCAGCAATAAATTCTTCCCAATTGCTGGCAATATACGCATCTATTTCTTCATTCGTTGCCTGATAGTCAGTATTCATGGTTGGTCCTTTTCTCTATTAGCCCTATCATAACAACAGCAAATTCGAAAAAGGCACATCTTTAGCTGATATCGCCGAAGGGAACTAAATGGTTGACCAATTTTCACGTAGCCGTCTACTTTATGGTGAAAAAGGAATAAAAACGCTTTCAGATACCCGAATTGCCGTGTTTGGTTTAGGTGGAGTTGGTGGTCATGTAGCCGAATCGCTTGTTCGTACTGGCATCGGAACAATCGATATCATTGATCACGATACGGTAGATATTACTAATGTGAACCGACAGATTATCGCAACATACGAAACGATTGGCATGGACAAGGTTGACGCTATGGAGCAAAGACTTTTGAGTATCAACCCTCACTGCCACATCATTAAACACGACTGCTTCTATCTCCCTGAAACTGCCGATGAATTCGACCTTTCTATTTACGATTACGTTGTAGATGCCGTAGATACCGTTACCGCAAAACTAGAATTGATCACCCGCGCAATTAAAGCTAATACGCCTATCATCAGCGCGATGGGGGCAGGCAATAAAACAGACCCTACTGCACTGCGCATTGCCGATATTTATGAAACTTCAGTTTGCCCCCTTGCCCGCATTATGCGCAAAGAATTACGTAAGCGAAACATTAAACATCTGAAAGTTTGCTATTCAACTGAAGCACCCAAAGAACAGGTAATCCAAGCAGAAGCAAATCAGACAGAAGCTAGCGGAATCCCACAAGAAGATGCCTCACACACATGCCGATCAACTCCTGGCTCCAACGCTTTTGTTCCTGCCGCTATGGGGCTAGCTATTGCCGCTGAAGTGGTGCGCGATCTTACTAAAATTGATTTGCAGTAGCACCATCAAACTGATGGAAAAGAAAAGCAAATAGCAGCTTGCTATTTAGGTAGAAACGCACTCGGCGGCTCAAATAATTTCTATATCATTTGACCGACGGAGCGATGCGCATAGTATGCGAAGCATACGGTAGCATCGCGGGTGCGTTGATACCTAAATTGCAAGCTGTTTTGTTGTGATTATTTCTTTAAACGAATCAGGTAGCTATTCGCTGCTCTTAGCCCTTCATCGGTTTATTTATCTTGGTGGTACTTAGCGCCACGCGAACTGCTTCTTCGGGATCGTCCGTCAGAACTACAAGACTTGTATCAAGATCATCAATCATGCCACGTTCGGCAAGGATTTCTTGTGTCCAGTTCATAAGACCTGCCCAATATTCTTTGCCGAATAAAACCATAGGCATATTGGCAACTTTATGTGTCTGAACCAGCACCAATAGCTCATACATCTCATCAAGCGTGCCAAATCCACCAGGGAAGAAAATTGCTCCTGAGGAATACTTCACAAACATGGTTTTACGCACAAAGAAGTAGCGGAAGGTCATACCTAGGTTTACCCATTCATTAAGCTGCTCTTCGTGAGGAAGCTCAATAGCAAGACCAACCGAAGTACCTCCCGCTAATGCAGCACCACGATTTGCCGCCTCCATAATGCCAGGACCGCCACCAGTAATAACCGCAACACCCTGATTGGCAAGTAGTGCTCCTGTCAAAACTGCCTGCTCATAATACAAATCTGTAGGTTCTGTGCGTGCAGAACCGAATATAGCAACCGCAGGTCCCAGTTCGGCTAAAGCACCAAAGCCGTCAACAAATTCTGCCTGAATACGCATAACGCGCCAAGGATCAGCATGAAGCCAGTCGGTATCATGGGTATCGTGCGAACTAGCAATCAAATTGCCCGTGGTGTTGTCTTGCGGAATCATCGGACCACGCATCAACACAGGACCACGGCGATAGGCTGCACCAAGAGGTGAATCTTTCGTATCGGTCGCCTTATCTTGGGCTGTTTGCGCCAAGATATTAGCGAGCTTTTCGCGAAACGCATCATCGATGAGTTTTTGTTCCGCCTTCTTGCCTGACTTTTTCTTATTCCCCTTTTTAGTCATAGTAATCCCCCTCTTCGAGCTCTTTCCCCGCATGAAGATCTTCGAATTTTGCTTTCATTGTAGGATTGTTACGCGTAAGCTTTTTGATAGTAAGCGCCTCTGCCTTATCGTTAGCAAGACGAAGATTATTCTCTGAACCTAAAAGAGCTTCTTTTGTTTTCAGAAGATGGTCGATAGTCTTGTCAATTTCGTCAATGGCCTTCTTGAATTTTTCACTTGCCAAACGATAATTGCGTCCAAATTTCTGCTTGAAATCTTCCATTTCGTTTTCGAAATTGGTGATGTCTATATTCTGCTTCTTCACCAGCGCCAATTCTGCCTTATATTCCAGCGCACTTTGAGAAGTGTTGCGCAAAATACTAATGAGCGGAATAAAGAATTGCGGACGAATAACGTACATCTTTTCGTAACGATAGGACACATCCACAATGCCTGCGTTATACAGTTCGCTTTCGGGCTCCAAAAGCGAAACGAGCACTGCATACTCACAGTTCTTTTTCCTGCGATCCGCATCCAACTTCTTGAAGAAATCCTCATTCTTGTGACGATGCGTTGAATCATCTTGCTCATTTTTCATTTCAAACATAATGGAAACAAGCTCGTTTCCTTCTTCATCGGTTTCACGGAAGATATAGTCGCCCTTAGAGCCCGATGACGCATCGTTATCTTTTTCGAAATAGGCGTTCTGAAATGCGGTAGCACGCAAACGATTGAATTCGGTTTCACAATGCTGTTCAAGCGTTTCGCCAAGCATCTTGGTTGAAAGACGCGCCTTCATATCGCGATAGCGCTCAATTTCTTGATCCTTGTAGGCAATTAGTTCATCTTTGGCGCGAAGCTTGTCAGCCATTTGCGCTTTAAGTTCGTTTTCGCGCTGATTCTTTTCTGCCTCTTTCAGGGCAACTTGCGCCTCTAAGGAAGTACGCTCCTGCTTGATCTGCGCATTAAAGTTATCACGCTCACGATCAATTTGCGCTTTTAAGGCATCGCGTTCACGTTCGATTTCTGCTTTTGCCTGCGTTACTGCAAGTTCTTTTTCTGCAGCGAAGGTAGTTTTTTGACTAGCAAGCTGCATCTTTAGCGCATCGCGTTCTCGCTGAACCTCCGTTAGCGCAGCTTCGCGTTCTTGCAGTACTTTTGCTACTTCATTTTGAGCGTAGAGTTCTTTTTCGCGAACGAGCGCATCAAGTTGCGCCTTGAGCTCAGATATAGCAGCATCACGCTGAGCCACTGCCTGCTGCATAGAGGCGTCTTTTGCCGCTAAGCTCTCTTGCAACTTTCCTTGCGCCTGCGATGCCGCCAAAGCTAAAGCCTGCTCTTTATCGGCACGCATCAGTTCCTCACGCTTTGCTAATTCCCGTTGGAATTCACCATCGCGTACCTGCTTAACGATATCCGCAAAACCCGATTCGTCTACCTGAAAGACTTTTCCACAGTGAGGACACTTGATTTCGTTCATATAAAAACTCCTAAATGAAGTGGATTCTTGTCGCCTTAGTTGCCTGCAGCGGTCGGTTGCACTATCCTGCACCGCTTTCACTATTCTGCAGCACCTGCGCTACACCAAAAGCCAACCACCTTCAGCATAAATAACCTGACCCGTTAAGTAGTCCGACTCTTCACTTGCCAAGAACAAAACGCAATTAGCAATGTCATCTTTAGTACCACGGCGCCCAAGGGGAATTTTCTTGCACAGATCAATTTCTTTTTGTGGATCAGCATAAAGCGCCGCATTAAGGTCGGTTGGAATACTTCCTGGACCTACCGCATTAACTCGAATACCATGTTTTCCCATATCTCGCGCAAAAGTCTTGGTAAGGGTAACGACGCCTGCTTTACTTACGTTGTACAGCGCATTGTCAGGCACATAGGTAACGGAGCTGACCGATGCAATATTTACCACATTACCCGTTGTGCCTGCATCAATATGATGCTTGAAGAACCACTGGCAGGCAAAGAACACTGACTTTAAATTGGCATCCAAGACCTTATCAAACTGAGCCTCGCTAACATCACACGTGTCTTCCTTAGAATAAATGCCTGCATTATTAACCAGCACATCTATCGTGCCAAACTTGTCTACTACTGCCTGCAAGAAATTCGCTATATCTTCGGGCCGAGAAACATCACAAGGAAGCGCCATAATACGGCTACGATCATCCCCTGCAATTTCTTGCATCAATTCTTCTTTGCCTGTTTTCGAAATGCTGCACAGTGCCACTTTTGCACCTGCTTTATAGAAGCGCTCCGCAATGCAGCGGCCAATACCGCGCGCAGAACCTGTAACTACTACAACTTTATGAGAAAAATCGTACGTGATCATACAATGCTCCTTTCATACTGCCCTAATCATAACAAGCAACACTTCCGAGCAAGTCCTCTTTCTTGTACAGGGAAAATAAAAAGCAGAGACTCCATCTTGGAGCCTCTGCCTAAACGAAAAGCTTATACTGCCTGAAGTAAATTACTTCTTAGCAGCCTCGTTGCCTAAGTCACGTGCAGCAACCTTCTGGTCGTCGTTAAACTTATCAGCACGTAACTGCTCACGAATCGTTGCCTTCTTATATTCAGAAGGTTGATGAACAACAACCTGCGAGTAAGGAATTCTGATCTCGTGTTCGTCGAAGACCAGCTTCATTTCGCGCAGCAAGTCGCGACCAAGCTGAACACTTGCAAGAAGCGTTTCAAGGCGAGAAGAACGAATGCCCAACTGAACAAATCCGTTAGCGTTTCCTGATGCGTCATGAAGCGTTACGCCAATATACTGACGCAATTCTCCTGAAACCTCATCGGGCATAGGATCTTGAATAACGTATTCAACACCCTGCAAAAGCTTTCTAAATGCATAGCTTTGATCCGCAGGATCTTCACTTAAAACAAAGTTAGTGTAAGGAGAATTGGTTACATCCAAATTACCCTGGGCGTCAAAGACATACAGATACTGAATCTGTAAAACATCAGCAAGTTCCTGGAGCTTTTCTTTAGTAGCAAGTTCAGGATTTGTATCCAAAATATGTGCTGCTGTTTGAGCCTTGTTCAAATAGCGTTCGTTGTACTGTTCAGTAAGCAAATCTGCTTGTTCATTAGTTGATGCAATAGTCTGCTCGATATCGGTCGCGCGTTCACGGCTGCTAACCGATTCGGCGGACAAGGAGAACAGCGTCTGCATATAAAACGTTACGACAGCTACTAAAAGGAAGCCCACAAACGAAAGAATAATAGCCTTGCGTCCTACTGCTTTGTTGTAGCGCAAAGGACCTACGGTTACGAAATTCTCTGGGTTATAACCGCGTTTTTCATCCTCGCGCATAACGAAGATACCGTAGAGCGCAACAATTGCTGCCACCGAGAAGAAGATGAATAGAATTACTGCAACGGTTAAGTTGCGAGAAGCAATAAGCTCGGTCAGTTCAACAGAATTCTGCTAAATGACTACCATCGTGTTGTCATCAATACGTGCAGAATAGTAACGCCAGGTTTGATTTTCTTCAGCGAAGTCCACTTCTACCGCAGCGGAAGGTTCACCAGAGCTAATTGTGTTACGCAGCTCGTTATAGCGGGCATAAGAGAAGTCAGCAAGGGTGTCTTGAGCTTGCGCTTCAATCTTGCCGTCTTTATTGACGATCATTACATTGTCAACGCCAAGCAGTTCTTTGTATTCCTGCATTTTGGCGTTTGTTGCTTCGTAATCAGCCTTGTTGTTTGCCATAAAAGCAACACTTGCCGCTTTAGACTGATAAATCGCATCAAACGTTTCTTCGTTTTGCGCCGTTTCATCGTCGGCAGTTTCCAATAAGGTAGGAAGCTCGTCCATTTCACGCTGAATGTCTGCGCGATAGTTCTCAAGAGAAATATTGTCTTACATAGTAGACAATATGACACCCATGATTATCAGGCTGAGAACCACAACACCCGCAAGAAGAGCGGATTTTACTTTTAGCTTTTTAGACATAAAAGACATATTCACCCCTTTTCTAGTCCCACTTGTCAATCAACGTAGCGATAGTGCCATCATCAAGCATTGCTTGAATGGTGTCAGCTACCGGCTGAGAAAGGCTGGAACCTTTTTGGGTAGCAACTGCATAATCTTGATCAGATACGCTGAAATCTTCCAGCAGGCTACGATCGTCATTGATATAGGTATCAACGAAAGCGCCGTCCATAACTGCAGCATCCACTCTTCCTTCTTCGAGTGCTATCGAAAGATCCTCGTAGGAAGGGTATTTAATCACGGTTGCATGATCGTATTCAGTGCTTTCATCGGTATTAGAAATAACTTCTTCACCGATGATGCCCATATCAAACAACTTGATTGCTAACAGCGGACCAGCATTCGAACCAGACATGATGCCAAAAGTGCCATCTTTAAGCTGGTTAATATCGGTAATTCTGGAGCTGTTTTCCACCATTACCGGAGTAGCATCGGTGTAATAAATCGAAGAAAAGTCAAAGTTTTCCAGACGAGTATCAGTCTTGGAATAACAAGCCACCAGACAATCTACTTCTCCGTTAAGAAGCATTTCTTTACGATTGTCGGGCAAAACTGTTACTAACTCCACATTGGAATATCCAAGGCGATTTGCCATTTCATTGGCAAGATCAATTTCCATACCGTAATACTTGCCCGTTTGTTCATTCAGGTAGCCAAAATTTACGATATCCGCGCGAACACCCACACGAAGAGTATCGCTACCTGTTGGCGAAGAAGCACTGCTGCACCCTGACAAACCAATCAGAGAGCAAGCGCCAAGCACTATCGCAAGCATCATTGCAAATAAGGCTCTTGCGCGTCCTTTCGTCATGCCCGTTCCCTTCATAACTGTTGCTATTACCAATAATTCAAACCCGCCGACAAGTATCAAAAAAAGGTCATAGGAGGGACTTCTCCCATCTCTTCTAAGGTGCCTTCAACGGGCAGTGGCGTAAAGTTCAAGCCAATAAGGGTATAATTTGTAAAACGCATTTCAGCGTTAAGAAAAACATTAGTTTGTTTGCAGGAGTCTTTCTTCTGTTCTCCGCGCAAAAACCTACAAGAAAGATGGTGACTCACATGACCGACACGACCATGCAGCTCGTACTCGTTCGCCATGGCGAAAGCGAATGGAACAAGCTGAACCTTTTCACTGGCTGGATGGACGTTGACCTTACTGACACTGGTCGCAAAGAAGCAGCTGAAGGTGGCCGCGCTCTTGCTGAAGCAGGCTTTGATTTTGACATCTGCTACACGTCTTATCTCAAGCGTGCTATTCACACGTTAAATCTCATTTTGCAATCTATGGATCGCGAATGGCTTCCCGTTATCAAAACCTGGCGCTTAAACGAACGTCACTACGGCGCACTTCAGGGATTGAACAAAGCTGACACCGCTGCAAAATACGGTGAAGACCAGGTAAAAATTTGGCGTCGCAGTTTTGACGTTCAGCCTCCTGCGCTAACAGAAGACGACGAGCGCAACCCTCGTCTGCTGGCTCCTTATCGTGAAGCTCCAGCTGACGAAATGCCTTTGACCGAATGCCTCAAAGACACCATTGCACGTGCTTGGCCTTATTTCAAAGAAACCATCGAGCCTCAGATGCGTGCAGGCAAGCGCGTTCTTATTGTTGCTCATGGCAATTCCCTTCGCGCCTTGGTAAAGCAGTTCGACAAGCTTTCCGATGACGAAATCGTAGGCGTAAATATTCCTACGGGCGTGCCTCTGGTTTATACCTTCGATCAGGACTTTAACGTTTTAGATAAGCGTTATGTAGGCGACGAAGCTACCATTGCAGCAAAGATTGACGCAGTAGCAAATCAGGGCAAAGCAAAGTAAGTACTTCTTCTGAACAGCGCATTGATAAGCAACTTTGATTCTGCTTGCATAGCTCTGGCATCTCTGTATGCCAGAGCTTTTTTAATATCGGATACCGTTTCTGGAGTATTTCCTGATAGTTTATGGCTTTATTTTCTGATCAAGCCATATGAGCGCTGCACAGCAAGAAAGCATTAGGTGAGCGCTGCCCCAGGTTTTCGAGCAAAGATTTTGGGATTCAATTAATCATGCGTCGAATTTGCCCTGCCGCGCTAGTTTGCTTTCTTGCGTGCAGAAAAAAGCGAATCTGGCTTGAGAGGAACATAAAGCCATAATCCAATCATGTAAAACGAGCGCCTTTCGACCTGTCAGTTATTACGCTAAGCCAATGTGCTGCGTACCCTATTCCGCAAACTGTGAATTGTATAGATCGGCATAAGCACCACCGCGTGCCAGCAATTCTTCATGAGTGCCCTGTTCAACAATATCGCCTTCATGCAATACCAAGATAAGATCGGCATTGCGAATAGTAGACAAGCGATGCGCAATAACAAACGAAGTGCGTCCCTTCATAAGGTTGTCCATCGCCATCTGAATACGCTCTTCGGTACGCGTATCAACCGAACTGGTAGCTTCATCCAGAATAAGCATTTTACGATCAGCCAAAATAGCACGCGCAATCGTTAAAAGCTGACGCTGACCTTGACTGATATTGCTTGCATCTTCGTTGATCTCCATATCGTAGCCACCAGGAAGGGTTCGAATAAAGGTATCCGCAAAAGCAGCTTTCGCCGCTGCCTCCACTTCTTCATCCGTTGCATCCAGACGACCGTACCGAATGTTTTCTCGGATTGAACCCTTAAATAGCCAGGTATCCTGCAACACCATGCCAAAGAGCGAACGCAGATCATCACGATCAAAATCCCTCACATCATGTCCACCAATGCGAATTGCGCCACCATTAACATCGTAGAAGCGCATAAGCAATTTCACCATGGTTGTTTTGCCTGCGCCCGTTGGACCTACCAGAGCAATGGTTTGACCTTCACGAACCTGCGCCGAAAAGTCTTTAATAATAGGAGCATCAGGGTCATAACCGAATTTCACATGATCAAATTCAACATCGCAGGATACTTCCTTCGCCTGAACTTTTGCTTGTTCGATTGGCTCTTCATCGGCATCCAGAAATTCAAACACGCGTTCGGCTGCTGCTGCCATTTGCTGCAATACATTTGACACCTGAGCAAGCTGCGTAATGGGCTGCGTGAAATTTTTCACATACTGAATAAACGCCTGGATATCACCAACGGTAATACGCCCGTTAATGGCAAACAAAGCACCCGCAACCGCCACAGCAACATAACCTAAGTTGCTCACAAAATTCATCACGGGCATCATCAAACCCGACAAGAATTGGGATTTCCAAGCAGATTCATATAGCTCCGCATTGGTTTTACGGAATTTAGCAAGCGTTTCTTCCTCTTTCCCAAAAGCGCGAACCACCGCTTGCCCCGAAAAGGTTTCTTCCACCTGCCCGTTAATAGCTCCTAGGCGGTTTTGCTGCATGCGGAAATACTTCTGACTATGGCTTACCACCACTTTGACCAGGATTGCAGAAATAGGAATAACTAGCAAAGCAATCAGCGTCATAAAGACATTCATGCTCAGCATCATCACCAAAACACCAATAATGGTCGTAACAGAAGTAATCAGTGTGGTAATTCCTTGGTTCAAATTCATTCCAAGCGTATCAACGTCGTTGGTGATGCGCGATAAAATATCGCCCGTGCTGGTACGCTCGAAGTATCCCATGGGCAAGGCATCCATTTTCTGCGAGATCTTCTGACGCAAAAGGTAGGTGGTGCGCTGCGTAACATGAGTCATCAACCAGCCCTGCACAAACGAGCACACGGAAGAAAACGCATACAATCCCAAGGTAACGAGCAGAATAATTCCAACCGCATTGAAATCGATATCGCCCGTACCTGCAATTTTTGCGCTAATTCCTTCAAACAATTCCGTAGTTGCCGTCGAAAGAACACGAGGTCCTACAATATTAAATACTGTAGAGGCAATTGCGAAAATGAACACTACGCCAATAGCAATCTTAAAACGCCCCATGAATTGAATAAGTTTCTTCATGGACCCCTTGAAATCGTTGGCCTTTTCGCCCGCCATCATGCCATGAGGTCCACCTGGACCATGACCACGACGTCTTCCTGCGTCTGCACGGGCCGCTATAGGAGAATCGTGCTTAGACACTACGCAACACCCCCTTTCAGCTCTTCTTCCGATAGCTGAGATTGGGCAATTTCTTGATAGGTTGAACACGTAGACAACAATTCGCTATGGGTGCCAGAGCCTACCAGCTCACCATCTTCCAATACCAATATCTTGTCTGCAGTGAGTACGGTAGCAATACGCTGAGCTACCACAATTACGGTCTTGCCTTCTGCTTCGGTAGCAAGCGCATGACGCAAGCGTGCATCCGTTGCATAGTCAAGCGCTGAGAAACTATCGTCAAACAACAAGACGCGCGCATTGCTTGCTAAAGCACGCGCAATAGACAAACGTTGTCGTTGACCACCTGAAACATTAGTGCCTCCTTGGCTAATTACTGAATCAAAGCCATCGTCTTTCGCATCTATGAATTCACTTGCCTGGGCAATATCTGCCGCGTTGCGCACGCGTTCTTTATCCATTTCGGGATTCGAATAAGCAATGGTTGATTCAATGGTTCCAGAAAACAGGAATGCCTTTTGTGGAACATAGCCCAATTCGCGACGAAGCTCATGCTGTTTCAAATCACGCACATCAACGCCATCAATACGAATAGCACCTGTATCAACATCATAGAAACGCTCTATCAGCTTCATGATGGTTGACTTGCCAGAACCAGTCGAACCAATAATGGCGGTTGTTTTCCCTGGTTCTGCAACAAAACTGATGTTTTTCAAAACAGGATCGCTGCCTTCGTTATAAGCAAAAGTAACGTCGTCAAATTCTACCGACAAACCTTTTGCCTGCGAATTGAGCTGTCCTACCTCGGAATGATCAGGGTCATGGATGCTGTTTTCGGTATCCAAAACTTCATTAACACGCTGAGCTGCTACATCAGCACGAGGCAGCATAATAGCGATCATGCTGATCATCAAAAACGACATAACAATTACCATCGAATACGTAATAAAGGCAATCATGTCGCCTGTTTGGATTACGCCTGCATCAATATACGAACCACCAACCCACACAATCAAAACAGAAACACCATTCATAACCAACATCATGGTTGGCATCATGAACGTCATAACACGGTTAGTGAAAAGCTGCGTTTTATACAACGCAGTGCTTGCTTCGTCAAAGCGCGCCTCTTCATATTCTTGCCGATCGAATGCGCGAATTACCGACATACCCGTAAGCATTTCGCGTGATACCAGATTAACGCGGTCGATAAGCTTCTGCATGATTTTGAACTTAGGTAGGGCAAGTGCCATTAAAAGCGCAATCACAATACCAATAATCACAATCGCCAACACAATAATCCAGCTCATAGCAAGATTGGTTTGTGAAACCATAATGATGCCGCCGATCGCCAAGATAGGTGCATATAAAACCATGCGCAAAAACATTACGAGCACCATTTGAATTTGCTGGATATCGTTAGTGCCTCTTGTAATAAGCGATGCCGCAGAAAAAGACTGAACCTCGGCATCCGAAAACGAAACCACCTTTTCAAAAAGACGCTCACGCAAATTTCGGGCAATTTTTGCCGCAGTACGCGAAGCCACAAAACCCACCGAAATGGAAGCTGCCATCATCAAAGCGGCTACGGCAAGCATCTGAGCGCCTAGCCATGCAAGATATTGCAACTGGATAGCGCCAAGGTCCATTCCCAGTGCCTTATATTCAGCCTTTACCGCTTCAATAGCTTGCTGTTCTATAAGCGAATCATCAATAGTGCCAAACATAGCACGCGCTTGATCGATCAAGGAGAGTATTTCGGATTTGCTCAGAGCGCCCGACTGATACGCCGCATACACTTGAGCTAAATCGAAGGAAGATAGCTGCCCCATCTGCGCTGAGAGTTCAGAGGTATCCTGAGTCGCCTGCGTGGAGCCATCCTGGTTTTCTTGACCAAAATCCCCCAAGATGTCTTGTGCATGGACCAAAACTATTGGCAAAGCAATTACAGCATCAAGAGTCTCTCGCTGTTGCTTTCCTTGATCAGTAAGAACAAAACGCCCCTCGGCGCTTTTATTTACCTGATCATTATTCGCGCCTTCCGAGCTGCCAGCCTGCTCATAAGAATCGCGGATAAGTTGCTCATCATTTTCGTCTGCAAGCATGCATACATAATTAAAAGTATCCGCGCTCATTTCGTCGGGAGAAGCATGTTCAATACCTCCCTGCTGGATACCAACATCTACCAAATCCGAGGTATACCGCGGCAGTGACAAATCTGCAAACGCCTGCACAATAAGCAGTAGCGCAATAAGCACTACCGCTACTTTTGAACTTTTCAGATACTGAATTATTCTCATGCGGGAACCTCCCCGATAACGCGCTTCGAAGATTCCTCAGCAAACAACAGCGCATCCCCATCAGAAGATAAAAGCTCGTTGCGGTCCGTTTTGCATACATCGCGCTTTACGTAGACGTCATGTTTTAAGGCACAAAAATCAAGTACCCTGCGCATAATACGCATCAATGTTTGCATGTCATCAACACCAATCGCCTCAAACATTTCGTCGAAATAGCTTGAGCGAATACTTTGAACTTCCTCGATCAACGCGCGCCCTTCTTCAGTTAATTCGATTACCACTGAACGAGAATCATTTACAGAACGAACGCGCGCTACCAGCCCTTTCACTTCTAGCGTTTTAAGCGTCTGAGAAACAGCACTGGGTGAAACATGAGAGTATTTCGCAAGTGACGAAGGCCGAGCCTCTTTATTGTGCCGATAAGCAATCCAAACACACATAAGCGTATGCATCTCAGGCTTGGAAAGATTACCTGGCGTCCAAGTGGGATGAAATTGTTCACGATGAATCATCCGCATAAGACGAACAAATTCCTCTTTAAGCTCTCCTATGTCTTGAATTGCCTCTTGAGAATTAGCTGACATTGGTATCCTTTGTATCGAGTTCTCTGGCTTTGCATTAGCTGAAAGCAGTTGTGCGCCAACGTCAGTTTATTTTAGCGACTTAAATATTTAGTAGCTAAACTAATTTATTCTTTTACCAAACTGATACTTTGCAACCACGATCTCCAAAACTGCCCTTACTTCACTGTTGGTGATTTTGGAGACATGCTTTCGCGATTCTGAAAACATCCTTATAGACTTACAGCCAAACGAATGATTAAAAAAATCGCGCCTATCTACAAGAGACGGGCGCGATGTACTACGTAATATAAGTTTCTTTACAGAATAACGTTTTTAATGGCAGTCATCAGTTCATCATAGGTTTCAAAAGCTGGAACATCAGGATTGTCTGCCTTGATAGAATCGGTGCTCTTAAACAAAAATCCTGCTTTACTTGCCTTAATCATTCCTAAATCGTTAAAGCTATCACCTGCTGCAATGGTTTCTAAGCCTGCACTTTGAAGAGCGCGAACCGTAGTCAGCTTGGACTGGTCGCAACGCATCTTAAAGCCCGTCACTTCACCCGATTCAGCAACTTCAAGCTCGTTACAAAATAGCGTTGGCCAACCCAATTTCTTCATCAAAGGCTTTGCAAATTGAGTAAACGTATCGCTGATAATGATGACCTGGCATAAAGAACGCAACTCATCTAAGAATTCTTTTGCGCCAGGCATAGGATCGATGGTTTCAATTACGTCTTGAATTTCTTTCAAACCCAAGTTGTGTTCTTTTAAGATATTCAGGCGGAAATTCATAAGCTTGTCGTAATCGGGTTCATCACGCGTTGTGCGCTTAAGTTCAGGAATGCCAGTAGCATCCGCAAACGCAATCCAAATTTCAGGAACCAAAACTCCCTCTAGATCAAGACAAGTTACGTACATAGCATTCCTCTTTCTTGGTTTCGTTAAGTAATAGGTACTTATCTATTGCGAGCACCTCTAGTACTTACGGTGTCGCTTTGCAAAAGTCAGCATACCTGAAAACCGTCACTTTGGTTAACTAAAGTGCTGAGCTTTTCGGCAACGGTTCTTTATCGCGTATTAAGTCCCTTCATAGCTCACAAATAACCGCTAGTCGACCAGGCAAAGACAAACGCCTACATCTCATTAGTATGAATACGTTAAAAAATTGTAAGTCATTTTGAAACGGCTACATGAACGGATAATCCGAAAAAATGCCTGATCACAAATGGCACGCACTTATTTAACTGTTCCCGATTTGAAAGAGAGTCTCTATGTTTCAAGCTGTGGTTGATCCTGTTGCAGGCAACCTTGCGCTATCAGCATTAGTAGCATGTATCCCACTTGCTGCATTCTTCATTATGCTGGTAGGCGTTAAGGCGAAAGCTCATGTTTCAGCAGCTATTGCACTTTTCGTTGCATTTTTGGTTGCCGTATTTGCTTTCCATATGCCAGCTCACCTTGCATTCCTTTCTGGCGTACAAGGCGCATGTTACGGTGCTTTCCCTATCGTATTCATCATTATCATGGCGGTATGGTTCTACGAAGTAACTTCTGTTTCGGGTCGCTCCGAAGACTTTAAGAGCCTTTTTGATATCGTAGGTGGTGGCGACATCCGTATTCAGGCTGTTCTGATTGCCTTCTGCTTCGGTGGTTTGCTTGAAGCACTCGCAGGCTTCGGTGCTCCTATTGCTATTACCGCAACCATGATTTTGGCGCTCGGCGTTAAGCCTATGAAGGCAGCGCTTGCTGTTCTTATTGCCAACACTGCACCTGTTGCATACGGCGCAGCTGGTACTCCGATCACCACAGCAGGCAATATGGTAGCTGCTGGTGATGCATCAGTAGCATTGGAAACCGCTCAGCACGTAGCTGCTCTTGTTGGTTATCAGGCTCCTCTGTTTGCTCTGGTTGTACCTCTGTTAGTTGTTATGATTCTTGACGGCCGCAAAGGTCTTCGCGATTGCTGGCTGCACGCTTTGGTTATTGGTTTTTCCTTCGCGATTGTTCAGTGGTGGTGCTCCAACCACTTTGCATACGAATTGACCGACGTGTGCGCTGCACTGGTTTCCTTGGGCGTAAGCGTTATCTTCTTGAAGTTCGTTAAGCCTGGCAATGTAAACGAAGCACGTGAGCGCTTCGGCATGGCACCTCTTCATGAAACCGAAACCACCAAGCTTCCTGCTGTTCGTGCATGGATGGCTTTGGTTCCCTACATCATCGTTGTTGTAGTATTTGCTGTATGCAAACTGGGCATCCCAACCCTGCTTGCAAGCACCGATATTAAAATCCCCTTCCCAGGTCTTGCGGGCAACGTATTAAACGCAGCAGGTGCAGATCCCGGAACCACCTACACTTTGAACTTGCTGTCAAATCCTGGCTCCATGCTGTTTATTGCAGCGGTTCTTACCACTATCGTATATGCCCTGTTCACGAATAAGGGTATGTTCAAGATTACGCTTGGATCTTCCTTCAAGCAGCTTGGTCAGACCTTCGTTGCAATGCGCTTCTCTTCTTTGACCATCGTTCTTGTTTTGGGTCTTGCTTATATCATGAACTTCTCTGGCCAGACCATTTCCATTGGCCAGTTCCTCGCAAGCACGGGTGCGGTATTTGCCCTGCTCTCTCCAATGCTTGGTTGGGTTGGCACTGCGGTTACTGGTTCCGACACTTCTGCAAACGCACTGTTCTCCAGCCTGCAGTACGAAGCAGCACAGTCCAACGCTTCTTTGGCTCATGTAACGCCTGACCTGTTCTTGGCTTCTAACACCATGGGTGGTGTTATCGGCAAGATGATTTCGCCTCAGTCCTTGGCAATTGCCGCTGTTACCACAGGCGAAACCGAATCGAACCTTTTCAAGAAGGTTATCCCATGGAGTATCGGCATGCTGGCAGTACTTTGTGTTCTGGTATTCCTGCAATCTCACATGCTATCCTTCATTCTTCCTTAAGACTTTCTAGAAGGATTGCGCAAACAACATCAAGAGCGTCCCAAATGGGGCGCTCTTTTATATTCATGGCAATCCTTATGCATTACGCGTCTTTGAAAAAGAGAACTGCGAAACAACCAAGCCGACTATAGTAAGCAGCACACCAAACCAAGCTAGAGGCACTAATTGCTCACCCAAAACCAACCAAGAAGCTACCGCAGTAATGACGGGAGTTGCATAGATATAAACGCTTGAAACCACCGAACCTAGCCGCTTTATGGAAAAATTCCAGGTCACAAAACACGCCGCTGATGCACAAAGGCCTAAAAAGACCAGATTAGCTACATTAATAGGGTCGGTAAATGAAGTTGCTTCTGGCGAGAATCCCAGCAGGGGTAAAGCGGGAATCATGAATACAATGCCATATTCAAATACTCTGCGCGTGGCTTTGATTGTAGTTAAGCCGATCGAGCTAATGCGCGTCATGCAAGCCGAATAGCACGCCCACACCGCTGCTGCTAAAAGCGCCAATAAATCTCCCGAAAAACTAAGATGCACCCCTGTTTCAGCAAAGCTGATAAAGCTAATTCCGAGCATAGCTACTACAAAGCCAACAACAAAACGAAGCGTTAGCTGTCTGCCCTTATTTACAATTCGTTCCACCACTGCCGTAAAGAAAGGGGCTACTGACACTATCACTCCCACATTTGTTGCCAGCGTTCCTGTTAGTGCGATATTTTCCAGAAGGTAATACAGTGTGACGCCGAACAAACCTGCAAGCATAAAAAGTCTTTCATGACGCCAGCCCATCCAAGGAAGAATTTTAGGCGCTATAACAAAGAGAGCAAGCAAACCCATAACAAAACGGATAAACAGAATTTCAATGGGAGAAAAATCTTGTAGCAATATTTTCGTAGATACAAACGTGGTGCCCCATACAAGAACGGTAAACAGTGCCGCTAAATGACCCTGAACTGTTTCGTTCTTTGCTCGGTATTCTAAATTCACCACATTTTCCTTTATTCATCACTCACAATTACAAGAATCTAAAATACACTACTATTCATGAAAAACCTTTACCACAAACACATTACTCAACCGTCTGCCGCTCCACACGCATTGGACCTGCCCGCCACTCCACGCGCATTAGGCGCCATTGCCACAGGGCTTGGACTTGCTTGTGCTGTAGCGGGTTTAACCATCTGGAAGCACTTTCGCAAAAGCGATACACATTTCGTTAAAACAAGTGCAGGAATTGCACGCATCCATACGATAGAAGATGAGCAGGGAAATCCCGTTCGTGTACTGGAGCAAAATGGCGCATACGAATCTGCGACCTATCTTGATAAAAACTACTCTGTTCCTGTTTTTGCTTATCAGCAAGCCTTTGATCATGTTTTCGAAGCCACACTTTTCGATAGCAGCTTCGCCAACAATCAAGTACTTTTGATCGGCGGCGGGGGCTACGCGTGGCCAAAGCACGTTCTTAGCACTAAACCTGACCTCTATCTTGATGTTGTTGAGCTTGATCAGTCAGTTACCGATATCGCAAAGAAGTGGTTTTACCTTGATCAGCTTTTGGAAGAACTCCCCCATGCAGCAGATAAGCTTGGGCTTATTACCGCCGATGGGCGCAACTATCTAAAAACTACTCACAAGCAATATACCGCTATCATTAACGATACTTTTTCCGGGAAAGATCCCGTTCTTTCACTTGCAACGATTGAAGCTATGCGTCTAGTAAAGTTGCGACTTGTGCCAGGCGGAATTTATGCCACCAACGTAGTAAGCCAAGACGAAGGCGAGGATATAACCTTCTTGCGACACGTCGTTACCACTCTTGATGAAGTATTTAACCAGGTGGTTATTATTCCCTGCGAAGATACCGACTTCGGGCTAGAGGATAACTATCTTGTTATCGCAACTGACGCAGAATATCCCTTCACCAACACCATGCCTTACGACGATGACTTTTTGAGCACCGTCCTTAGTGATGATGAGCTGTTATAAAAGAGAAATATTTCTTGAAACAGCCATTTCTTGATAAGGTAACGTTCAACTACATGGTATTAAGATAACGATCGACATACTATTGAGCAAAACGTATTAAACATCGTTAACCAAAACGCCCTATAAGCCTTATAAGTCTTATAGGCACCCCGTTAACACCGTTAATCCGAACCCATTAGAAAGGCTCGAAATAATGGCAGAATTCATCTACCAAATGTATCAAGCACGCAAAGCAGTTGGCGACAAGGTAATCTTGGATGATGTAACGCTTTCCTTCTATCCAGGCGCAAAAATTGGCGTTGTCGGCCCAAATGGCATGGGCAAGTCCACACTCTTGAAGGTTATGGCAGGACTTGAAGATGTTTCCGCAGGTGACGCACGTTTAACTCCTGGCTACACCGTAGGTATTTTGCAACAGGAACCACCACTGGACGAAGAAGCAACCGTTATCGAAAACATTCGCCAAGCATTTGCTGACGTATTAGCGAAGGTTGATCGCTTCAATGCAATTGGTGCAGAAATGGCTGATCCTGATGCCGATTTCGATGCTCTTATGGAAGAAATGGGCACTTTACAGGTAGAAATTGATGCCGCAAACGGCTGGGATCTGGATTCGCAATTATCCCAGGCAATGGATGCACTTCAGTGCCCCGATCCCGACGCTCCTGTAAAGGTTCTCTCAGGCGGCGAACGTCGTCGCGTTGCACTGTGCAAGCTTCTCCTTGAAGCACCCGATCTACTTCTCTTGGACGAACCTACCAACCATTTGGATGCCGAATCGGTGCTCTGGCTTGAGCAGTTCTTGAAGCGCTACCCTGGCGCCGTCTTGGCAGTAACGCACGACCGTTACTTCTTGGACAATGTTGCAGAATGGATTTGCGAAGTTGATCGCGGTCAGCTCTATCCCTACAAGGGCAACTATTCCACCTATCTGGAGACCAAAGCTGCACGTCTTGAAGCGCAAGGTCAGCAGCAAGCAAAACTTGCTAAGCGTATGAAGTCCGAACTGGAATGGGTACGTTCTAGCCCTAAAGCTCGTCAGGCAAAAAGCAAAGCTCGTTTGGAACGCTATGAACAAATGGAAGCTGAAGCCCGCAACGTAAAGAGTGTTGACGTGAATGAGATTCGCATTCCCGTTGGCCCACGCCTTGGCTCAAAGGTGCTGGTTGCAGAGCATCTTCATAAAGCATTTGGCGACCGCGTACTTATTGATGATTTATCCTTTACGCTACCGCGCAATGGCATTGTAGGTGTTATTGGTCCCAATGGTGTTGGTAAATCAACCCTGTTCAAGATGATTGTTGGACAAGAAGAACTTACCAGCGGCAGTCTTGAGCTTGGTGAAACGGTTCAGATTTCCTACGTCGACCAAAATCGCGAAGGTCTTGATCCTAAGAAGACCTTATGGGAAGTCGTTTCTGATGGACTGGACTACATCAAAGTTGGCGAAACAGAAATTCCAAGCCGCGCTTATGTAGCAAACTTTGGCTTCAAGGGATCTGATCAGCAAAAGCCTGCTGGCGTTTTGTCGGGTGGCGAACGTAACCGATTAAACTTAGCTCTTACCTTAAAGCAAGGCGGCAACCTTCTTTTACTGGACGAGCCTACTAACGACTTGGACGTAGAAACCTTAGAAAGCCTAGAAGAAGCATTGCTTGCTTTCCCTGGATGTGCGGTAATTTCCAGTCACGATCGTATGTTCTTGGACCGCATAGCAACTCATATTTTGGCTTGGGAAGGTACTGATGATAATCCTGGTAACTGGTATTGGTTTGAAGGAAACTTTGAGGCTTACCGCAAAAACAAGGTTGAACGCCTTGGCGAAGAAGCGGCTAAACCTCATCGCATCCACCGCAAGCTCACTAGGGATTAATCACATCAACCGACAAGCTAGCCTTACGAGCTCACCAGGGATTAATCGCATCTGCTTGTTAACTCTCGTTTGAAGCAAGTAAGAATAATCCCATACCAAGACGCATTTTCGGTGGCTGCATTTATAATTCCGCTGATATGTTTTGTGCAATTTCCGAAGAGAAATGGGGAAACTCATGGATGTAAATCAGATCGTTGAGCAAGTAACCAGCCATATTCAGGATGCACCTGAAATGATCAAGGACCTTATTGCAGACCCACAAGGCACCATTGAGCAAATTACTGGGCAGGGCCTTGATGGTGTGGATCCTGCAGAAATTATTGAGCAGGTTCAGTCTAAGCTTGGTGAAGCAGGTATTGATGTTGAAGGCATTATTGGTGGAATCACCGAAAATATCGGCGGCGCAGTAAGTGGCATTATTGGTGGTCTTTTCAATAAGTAAGCTATTAGATTTGGATAAGCCTATTTTGCGAGGAGGTACTATTATGAACCTTACTGCATTGTTGAACGCAGGTTAGCCTAGACGCGCATCATAACATTTATCAATGATTCGTCTTTACGTTTACCGCACAATAGCATTGTTAGCGCAATAAATCCTAACAGCATTAGTAAATCAGCACTTTCAAGGTAATTGTGAGTAAATTGTCTAAGACCAATTCCATCATTGATGGAATTGGTCTTATTTTTTAGATCTTATTATTCTAAATTGATTAATTAATTCTTTAAGTAAACAAGCTCCAAATATTAGTTCTTTGTGCGAACGAATTCTAAAAACTTCTTAGCTGTATTCGCATGCACCTGATTTTGTTTCCAGGCGAAATCGATAACAGAAACCACTGGCGGATAAAGAAGACGAAACTCCAGTCCTGTATCTCCTCCCGTAGCAACCAGTCTGTCTAATCCCAGCACATATCCCGCACCCTCACGCGCAAAATGAACCGCATTAGAAATCAAATTATAGGTAGCAATCACTTCTAAATTTTCGGTATATTCCCCAAACCAATGCGTAAGAGCGCTTGTTTTTAATGCCTGTTCAGACGCTATAAGTGAAGCATTTGCCAAATCCTTAGGACCCACAACTTCCTTTTTAGCAAGAGGAGCATCGCTTTTCATCAAAACGCCCCACGCATCGGTAGGTGCAAGCCGAATGTGGGCATAACGATTAATCTCTGGATACGACATAAGAATGGCAAAGTCGTCCAGCCCACGTTCCAAACGCTCCAAAACATCGACGCTATTTCCACTATGCAAATGAAAGTGTACGTTAGGATAACGCTCGCGAAATTCACGTATATAGCGCACAACCACACGCATACCGTCGCTTTCACCAGCGCCAATATGCACATCGCCTTCCACTATTTCATCGCTATTGCAAAAATCCGATGTTGTTTGATCTGCCAAAGACACAATTTCTTGGGCGCGGCGGCGCAAATACAAACCCTGATCAGTCGGAACAACCCCACGACTTTCGCGCATGAGCAGCTTACATCCAAATTCCCTTTCAAGATCGGAAATCTGTCGGGACAAAGCCGGCTGCGTTACATGGAGCTTTTTCGCAGCGCTTGACATAGATCCTTCTTCACAGACGGATAAAAAATACCGAAGAACACGAATTTCCATTGATATACCACCCAGCCCATAGAGGCAGCCAGTAAATTGGCTTATATGCAAATCATAATTGTTTCTTATATCGCATTATTAGATATAAGTAATTGTACTAATTACGCCTGCGCACCACAATAGAAAAGGGAAAAGGATAAGGACTGCACCTTGGAAAATAATTTCTTTAGGAGGACAAGATGGGGCAACGAATTATTATGCACTTTGGTAATACCGATGTTTATGGCGAACTTAACGATACCGAAACCGCCAAAGCTTTCGCTGAACACCTACCTACCACTGTTCACGTTAATGGCACTGGCATCGATTTCTGCGGACAGATGTCTTTCGAATTGCCTTATGACGAAGAACAGGTGCACCACGGGTGGACCAATGGCGACATCAACTACAACCCTGGTGGCGGCTGGTTTGCGGTACTTTTTGACGATGAAAAAAATTCCATGCGCTATGGCGATCAGGTCATTATGGGTCGCGTTGATGGATCACTTGAAGTACTCCATAGGCTAAGCGGTCCTTATGACGTAACTATCGAACTTACAAAAAAAGGCAAAGGTGATCTCCAATGAATATTCTTGTTCTTAATGGTAGCCCCCGACCACAAGGTGGTACCGCTGCAATGGTGCATGCTTTTGCGGAAGGCGCAAAAAGCGCGGGACATCAAATAGATATTCTTAATATTGCGCGTATGGACCTTCACGGATGCCGCGGATGTGAACACTGTCACACCAAAGGAAATGAAAATTGTATTCAGCGTGATGACATGGATTTGGTGTATCCCCTTTGGGACAATGCGGAGATGATTGTAATAGCAAGCCCAATTTACTATGGATCATTTTCAGGTCAAATGCATTGTGTGATTCACCGCACCTACGCTGGAGGAATTCCTCGTTCCTGCAAGCAAATGGCACTCCTTCTGTGCTCTGGTGCAAATAATGTCTATACCTATGCTGAAGGAATTTACCACGATTACCTTCACGGTTACTTCCGCGTCAAAGATTGCGGCGTATTCAAAGCAACCACCTCCCGCGCTAAGTCTCCCGAAATGACAGAACAATTAAGGGCCTTTGGAGCTTCACTATGAAACCAGAACGCAACACTCGCGCACAAAGATACCTGCTCAGTATTCTGTTAACAAGCGCTTTCTTTGCAATGTGCATAAGTCTTTGCGCCTGTTCGGAGCCCACCGAAGCAAACAACAACCAACAATCAACATCCGTTGAAACAAACGAGGCAACAGAGAGCGAACAACCTACTTCTTCGACGAATGAGTATTCAGATCAACAGGAAGGAACATCTGCCATGCCAAATAAAATAACCGATACCATCACTCTGTCCGTAAATGGATCTGAACTAACCGCAACCTTAGAGGATAATTCTTCAGCTGAAGCTCTAGTGGAACTACTTGAACAAGGTCCTTTGACTATCAATATGGAAGACTACGCCAACATGGAAAAAGTTGGACCGATTGGGCAAAGTTTGCCTCGTAATGACACTCCTACCAACACCGAAGCAGGAGACATCATCCTTTATCAAGGCAATCAGCTTGCAGTGTATTACGACACCAATTCATGGAACTTTACCCCTATTGGAAAAATCCAGGGAGTAAGTGCTAATGAACTGCGCAGCATTCTGGGAGGAGGAAACACTACCATAACGTTTTCCCTTACATAGACCAAAAAGGAAGGAGCCCCGCGAGGCTCCTTCCTGTCTGAGTTGGCTTTTCCAAGCACGTTTTTCGCGTGTGCGGTTATATTTCGCATCACCATGAACACCATGCCCGCAGGCGTACCCATTGAAATGCGGTTTTTGCGCCAAGGTAGCTTCTACGGCAGACTGGTGCCACACCGCCCCTGCTTTAGAAACAACTGCGCGCTTTCGCTGTGCTTTTGGCTTGCCACTGCGTTTGTGTTTACCTTTCGACATTTGCCTCACCTCCTTTTAAAGATATTTGCGAACAATGTAATGTATCATTTGAGCCCTATCTTATCAGCCGTAAACATGACGAAGTTTCCGACAACATATTGTCGCTTCAATAGGGTTTTGTTAGTGTAACAAGAGAAAAACAGCTAACACCAAATTACCTACTTTTCGTTACTATATTTTGGAATTTATGGAATGGACAGCACTGTAGCATGGAAGAACATCGGCACAAAACAGAACTAGGCACTATTGTTTACTGGGTATCCTATGCCCAAAACTGCGATGATGCTTTTAGTGTAGAAACAAATGAGGAATCCTCTTTAAGCAACAAGTCCGCAGAAGAGCTTTCAGTCGCACCCGACGCAGCTGCTTCGGTAATGTTTTCGCGCCTGAAGCAAAATACCCCAGTATCGGCTCCCGATTTCCCATTGCACCCAAAAGTACCTAAAGCTCCTTGGTTGGTGTTTTTACCAGGACTTACCGCCGACCATCGTTTGTTTAATCGCCAATTGAGCTATTTCGCCAAAACCGCAAATTGCTTTGTATGGGATCCGCCCGCGCATGGAAAATCTCGCCCTTTCAAGCTGGATTTTTCCATGGACGACCTCGCCATCATGCTGCACGACATTCTGAAGGCAGAGCAAATTGAAAACCCTATTTTGGTTGGACAATCCATGGGTGGTTATATTTCCCAAGCATTCTTGTCCCTATTTCCTGGCTATGCAAAAGGATTCGTAAGCATAGATTCGGCACCCTTAGCTTGCTCCTACTACCATAAATGGGAAATTGCTGCACTTAAGCACACTAAAAGCATGTATAGCAGTATCCCCTGGGGAATGCTGCAGCGCATGACAGCCAGAGGCTGTTCGACTACTTTATACGGACAAAGCCTTATGAGAAAAATCGTGAATCACTACAACAAAAAGGATTTCTGCGAACTTGCTGCTCATGGCTATAAAATCCTAGCTGATGCCATCGAAAAAACCGAAAGTGAATCGAGTGCTAACCCTTTCGGGAAGCCCAACTGCCCCACACTGCTTCTCTGGGGAGAAAACGATCAGGCGGCAATGGCAAAAAAGTACAACCAGCAATGGGCTCTGAAAACAGGATTATCTTTTGTGGAAATCCCCCGCGCAGGGCACAATTCCAATACCGACGCGCCCGATGAGGTTAACAGGGATATAGAAATCTTTATTTCCGAACTTGAACGATAAGAAACTATCTGCCACATTGCGCGCTAGCGAACTCGCAAAACAAGATATTCGTTAAGATTTCCCGTACGTCCATCAGCACGAAAACGCGCAGAACATTCAGCCCTATCAGCAACCGACGCCATCAAGAAATCTATTTCTTCATCCGAGAAACTATGGCAATAGCGATAAGCGCCTGGTGTATTTCGCCACCCTAAAAGATAATCGCCCTCATTAAATTGTTGAGCACTGTTGAGCTCTTGAGAGTAATAAGCAAGTGCCTCCTCGTGCGTTTTGCGGGCTTTCACCGCCATACCCTCATCATCCATAAAGCGCCAGAATGATATGCACACGAATCCCCCTGGCGCGGTCGCAGAAACCATGTCACTCAGCAACTGCAAACGCCATTCAGGCAGCGGGACATGATGCATAAAACCAAAAGCAACTGCTAAATCCGCAGATTCTTTGTTGAGACCTTCGGAAACCAAAACTTCTTTAAAAGTATTATCCGCAAGCTTCTGTATTATGTCGCAGTGAGTATAGATGACCTCCATATCGCAATGAACATTAGTTGTTCCCTCACAGACATCAGAAAGCAAATCATCACAAGCGTCCAGCGCATGCACAGAGACGTGCAAATTCATTGACGAACTTTCGCAATAGCTTGCTAGGTATTCCTCAAAGCGCAAATTACCACAGGCTACATCTAAAACATGAAGATCTTGCTTACCCTTAAAAACGGTGATAGCTTCAGCCAAACAACGCTCCCAACCAGGCCATTTAGCATGACGCGTGTCGGAAAAGGAAACCGCCTGATTTCGATAAAAAAGGTTATTCAGTTCACACAGTTTTTTGGCAAATGCTACGTTCATGACCTTTATTTCCCTGGAAGGTTAACCATTACTCATTAAAGCTAGCTTACCTATTGTTCAGCAACTGCACCACGACGGTGCATTCTATCGTAAATTATGCACTGTTACAGTGCATTTTTCAGGATATTCTGCACTACGACAATGCATTTTAGCTGCAAGACTCAGAGATATACCGTTTTGGCTGGCAGTTTTTGTGTTTCCCAGTAGCAAATCTTAACGAACAGGAAAATATTGCCCTTGTTATGGCAGGGCTACCAGCAGCAATCTCCGCCACACTAAACGACCGCGTGTTTACATTCCTTAATAGAGCTCGAAAAATAACTTTAGATCCTTTACCAGAAAAAGAGATTGATGCATTTTTTGCTAAGGCATTTAATGAGCTAGGGATTCAGATCTCCCCTAGCCAAAGAATCGACCTTACAAAAGCAACGTTTGGGTCCCCATACATGCTGCAACTTGTTGGGTATAATATTTGTCTTTACGCAAATGACGACGGAAGTATAGATGAGTTGCTCATAGAGAGTGCTTTGCAGGCTTCCAGAAAAGACTTCGAAAATAACGTTTGCAAAACCACATTAGCAGCATTGTCCGATCAAGATATCGCATTTCTTGAAGCAATGGCTCTCGACTAAGGCGTGAGCAGAATGGAAGGCTTTTCTGAACGAATGAAGGTAACACCCGATTATGCACAGAAGTATCGCAAACGCTTAATAGATGCAGGCGTTATTGAAGCGCCACGCCGTGGATACGTTTCTTTCGCTGTTCCTTATCTGGCGGATTACTTAAGACGAGAAGGATAAATAAGTTTACGCAGGTTTCAGTTGAAGTTCGATAGATAGTTCGTCCATTCGTGATTTATCACTGCGAAGATTTCCCTTATGTACCCGCGCTGAAACACTGCCGCCCATACGCTCTACCAAACTTGCTACAATAGCGAGCCCTAAACCCGATCCATCACTGGTGCGCGCCGATTCCGCTTGATAAAAGCGATCAAACATATGATCAGCATCAATGCTGAGAGGATCTGCAACAGCGTTGCTGATCCTTATTGTCGTCCCTTCTTGCACAATGCAAGGGGCATCTGCTCCGTAACGAAGAGCATTTGTGAGTAAATTAGAAAAAACACGCTGCAACGCCTCTTTATCTGCCAACACCGTGACATCTTCATCTTCGAATTTAATCAAAGGTTTCCAGTTTCGTTCTGCAAATTGGGGATACATTCCCGCCAATACTCCAGCAAAAACCGAAAATACCTCAACTCGTTCAAGAGTAAGCGGGCTATCGGAATCTACTGCCTTTGCGTACTCAAAGAGCTTATCAGTTAAATCACGCATAACGCCCAAACGAGCAGCGGCTTCTTTAAGGCAACGCTTTTGCTCCTCTGGATTTTCCGTTCGTTCATACAATTGCAAGTAACCTTGAGCTCCCGCCAAAGGAGTACGAATATCGTGCGACAGAGACGACAAATCTTGTCTGAATGCAACCTGACGTTTTTCCTGCTCAATGCGCGCATCTCGTAAGGCATCCAGTTCTTCATTCATCGCACTTGCCACTTCGCGAATTCCTTGTGTAGCAAATTCAACTGAAATTCGCTCGTTGCTGCCTCGCTCATGATAGCGAAGGAAATGCGCGATGTTACGAAGCTCGCGTTCGTAAAGACCGACAACAATGCCTATCACCACTATTACCGCAACAAGAACTGCGATTAAAAGTACATCCATCAGCGCACCTCCTTCTGCATTCAAACGTAAACGCTATTCTATTCGTACCTGTACCTAGCGAATACCCAAACACATAACCAGCACCGATATACAACATTCACGCAAGGTTCCTACGTCGCAGAACCAACATACCAGCAGCAATTGTTGTAACAATAGTTACCAAAACAGGCAACAATGTATCTATTGGCAAAACATTGCCATAGCCAAGCTGAGATACCGTAACCGCTAAATAGCCATCAAAAATTGCTCGCACCTCATTTGGATGACCCGTAATCAGCCCAATTGCAGAATACAGCAGATTTTCCACTGCTGCACCACCCAACAGAAAACCTGTGATAGCAGCAAGCGCTGCACTTTTCGACAGCAATGCCACGACTACCGCAAGCAATGCGTATGCCGCAACGGAAAGCCATACCTCACCAAACCAGCAGGCGAATTGTGCAGGATTAGATACGGCAATAGTAAAGCCCGAAGCTGCCAGTACCAAAAGCGACACCACCACTCCAGTCAACACAGCAAATGCGGTTATCGCAAGCGTGCATACACCTGCTGCAAACCCGTAGACAAATCGTCCCGCGCGTCCTAAAACCATGTTTTTCACCGCACCACTTTTCAAGTCGGATGCAAAGAACACTCCGCAAAATACCGCCACTATCATGGCAATAAAGCTGCCACGCACAAACAGCATTCCGCACACACGAGTAAAATCAACCCCACTCGTACCAGCAGCAAGCACCGATAGGCCCAACGTGACATCAGAACTCGTCGCCGAAACATCAGCAGAAAGCGACGTATCAGCACCAATGGCTTTGAGCGCGGCAATTCCACATACAATCGAAACAGACAGCACAGCCATAAGAACTATCGTCATACGACTTTTAAAGAGCCGATATAGCATCGCCTTAAGAACATCCGCGAACGTTTTTGCAAAGTCCATAGCAAACCCCCCCTTTATTCAATGCTGCAAATGCCGCAACACAACAAACACAAAACTGATTACAATAAACGACCGAGACTTCACTGCACGGAATAGTTGCGCGCGCATCACCATACCGAACATCGCAACCACCCCACTATCCTAAGCTTCGGCGGCGCATAACCAGCATACATGCTGCAGTAGCAACAAAGATTGTGATAATAGCCTGCGCATACGTGAGCGGATCACAGATGATGCCCTGGCTGAGCATCGCCAAATCAGTAGCAAGATAGCCATCGAGACAATCACGCAGCACAATAGGAATTCCAGGTATATTCGCAAGAATAAGTTTCAGTACAGATTCCACAGCCCCACCAGCAATCAAAATAGCGCCGATAGTTGCAACCGTCTCCGAACCAGTAGTAACCGTCAGAAACGCCGCGACGATTGCATATGCCACCATGCATAGCACCAACTGAGAAAACCATTGGAGCGCGTCGGATACAGAAGGCGGAACAGGAACGTAGCCCTGAGCTCGCAAAGCAACCTCAACAATAAGCACGCCCATAATCACCGCAGTAGCCGCAATTGTAATCGAGCACAGAGTCATAGCAATCACGTACGACACACGCCCACCGCGTGCCTGTACGAGATTTTTTAGAAATCCCGACTTAAAATCTTCAGCAACGTAATACACCGTAGCCACACTCACGCCCATCGCTAGAAACGACCCTGCCACAAACGACACGCCGTACAACTGAAGCGTCGGTAGTGGCTCATCGGGGATTTCCACGAACCCCGTAGCAGCGAAAGCAGGCCATGCGTTATGTAACCACAAAGCAAAAGGCGTAGCGAAAGCAAATAACATCACAATTATCGCGAAAAAGATAATGAAGCGTGATTTCGCGATGCGGAACAGTTGCGCACGTATCATGCTAAGCATGGCGACCGCCTCCCTTGCCGTCGCGTTCGGATAACGGCTCGGCGCCCATAAGTCCCACGAATAATTCTTCAATATCGCGCTCGTGAACATAAAGCTCACCCACAGCTATGCCTGCTTCTGACAACACGTATCCCACCTGCTGAGGATTAAGTCCGCCTTCGGCACGAATAGCATTATCAGGTAAAATCGCAAACTTCGCCTGCGAAAATGCATCCTGCAACTTAGCAAGAGCAACCTGCGGATCCGCAACACGAATACTCAAATAATCAGCACATTCGGCATCTACTTCTTCAGCGGTTAATTCGCGGACAAGGACACCATCACGAATTACACCATAGCGAGTAACCATACGTTCGAGCTGATCAAGAATGTGAGAGCTAATGAATACCGTTAAATTTCTTAACTGTGCCAATTCCACAATAGTCGTTCGTAATTCTCGAACGCCTTGCGGATCAAGTCCATTAAACGGCTCATCAAGCAACAACAAATCAGGCGAACCCACCAACGCTAGCGCCAACCCAAGACGCTGTTTCATGCCAAGCGAATAGGTTTTTGCGCGCTTTCGAGCAACGTTTTCCAGTCCCACCAGACGAAGAGCATCAAGGGACATTGCCTTAGCATTTGGTACGCCTAACGCCAGAGCTCGCACCATCACGTTATCAAGCCCGCTCAGAGCAAGATGAATTCCAGGATTTTCAATAAGTGCACCGAGCCTGCGACTAGTACATCCCAACTTCATATGTTCGCCTAGAATTTCAATATCGCCTGCAGTAGGCAAAATAAGACCCGCAAGCATTTTCATAACAGTCGATTTACCAGCACCATTACGACCTACGAATCCATAGATCTCGCCTTGTTTAATAGTGAAACTCAAATTGTCTACTGCACGTTTTCTGCCGTATGTCTTCGAAAGACCTACGGTTTTAATCGCATCCATTTGCTCCCCTTTCGCAGCAAAGGCACTCTTCCAGACAGGAAAGTATTTGCGGTCTAACCTCGCCTGTGATCCTAGTGCCTCGTTTCTCTATCGACAATTTGAGTATCTGAAAATGAGTTATAGAAACCTTCTTTAAAGTTTTAAGAAAGTTATAAGATTACTTTTTAGCTGGGCGGCTAAGCAACCCAGAAGATCCATCTTGCGTTGCAAAATATCTCGTAGAATTGCAAGGTTATAAATCTGCCAATTTAAAACCGATCCCCCATACTGTTTCTATATAGTGATCAGTACCTGTTTCTTTTAGTTTTGAGCGAATATTAGAAATATGGGTGTTGATGGCCTTTTCTTCCACCAGCGCCTCTTCGTGCCAAGCAGCCTCATATAATTCGCGTTTCGTAAATACCTTTCGCGGATGTCGCATTAAAGTCGCCACAATATCAAATTCAGTACGCGTCAAACGAACAAGAACTCCGTTTGCTTCGAAACGACGCTGCGACCCCGAAAGAACCCACGCACCAAAAGTCAATGTTTCATCTGCCTCGCTTAATCCTTGGGTTGCACACTGCTCAAGGTTGGTTTCTTTGCCATAGTTCTTTCGATCATCAGCAATATCAACTTGAGTAAAGCTCGCCCTACGCAATAAAGCTTCAACGCGCGCCACCAATTCATCTAGATCAAAAGGCTTCACTAAATAATCGTCAACGCCCTGACGCAACAACGTTACACGGTCCTTTACCTCCGCTTTAGCTGACATCACCAGAATTGGAACAGAAGTAGTTTTTCGGATAATTGAAATTATTTCTTCGCCCGAAAGCCCCGGCAGCATAAGATCGCAGATAACCAGATCGAAAGGGAATCGATCCGATTGCGCAGCAGCAGTTGCAAGCAAAAGCTTTGCCTCGCTCCCCGAATAAGCAGTCGTACATTCATAGCCCTCGCTTACAAGAGTCGAGGAAACTACATCACTTATTGCTGCATCGTCTTCGATTATCAGTATCTTTGCCATTTTCTTAGCTTTCATCATGTGGGAATAATCATCTACAGAAGTAAATTACCAAAACTTGATGGGCGTTTTGGCAAAACAGAGACAATTTGTACTGAGCAAGAAGAGATCCGAGGCTAATTTGACAACAAAATAGCAAGCAAACAATACAAATTACCTTTGTTTTGTCATTTCGTATTATGCCTACGAATACTAAGCATCGATGTAGACAGACAATGAATAACTTAGCGAATCTAATTAGTACAAATCACCCTTGTTTTGCCAAATAGGATCCTATTTGCTGGAATTTTTAGAAAACGAAAGTTAAAGCAGATGCCCAACAAAAGCAGCAATAGAAACAAGTGTCTGTCAAAACCAACAATAGAAGTAGGTGCCTACCAATGATAGACACCTACTAAACTCAACAATATTTAGTGTAAACGTAGCAAATAGCCCATCTGCCGCAACAATTCACCACGTCCATTTCCCGTGAACACTTGTCACACCAATTTACCACGAACGCTTGCCGCGCCCATTCACCACGTGCATCAGTTGCGCATTACGCGAAGTAGTTAACGCCACCTTCAAAAATGGGCTGATACAAGTTGCCAGGGACATTCTTGTACAAACCATTGCCACTACGTTCGCTGTGGCCCATCTTGCCAAATACGCGACCGTCAGGACTGGTAGCACCCTCAATTGCCAGTACAGAAGCGCTGGGGTTAACTGCCCAATCCATAGAAGGATTACCTGCCTCATCAACATACTGAGTTGCAATTTGACCAGCAGCTTTCATCTGGGCAAGTACCTCAGGGTTTGCCACAAAACGACCTTCGCCATTACTGATTGCAACCGTGTGCATATCGCCCACTTTGCAGCAAGAAAGCCATGGGGACAAGCTTGATGCCACGCGCGTGCGAACAAGTCTACTTTGATGACGACCAATTTCGTTAAAGGTTAGCGTAGGAGCATCCGCTGTTGCGGGAACAATATCGCCATAAGGTACCAAGCCAAGTTTGACCAGAGCCTGGAAACCATTACAAATACCAAGCATTAAACCATCGCGATTCTGCAACAAATCACGCACCGCTTCGGTTACTTCAGGTGCACGGAAGAATGCAGTAATGAATTTAGCAGAACCATCAGGCTCGTCACCACCAGAAAAGCCACCTGGCAACATAATAATCTGACTGTTGTTAATAGCGGAAACCAAAGCCTTGGTGCTTTCAATAACCGCATTTGGTGAAAGGTTATTAATAACCATCACTTGCGGTACTGCACCAACACGCTCAAACGCACGAGCAGTATCGTATTCGCAGTTAGTACCTGGGAACACAGGAATAATGACATGAGGCTTTGCAAACTTCTCATCGCAAATCAGCGGCAAACGATCAGACCAGTTAATTTGCTCAACCTGTTTATCTTCATGACGGTAAGGGAATACCGATTCAATACCGCCCTCCCATGCCTCTTGAAGTTGCGCCATATCAATGGTTTCACCAAACGCCTCAAAGACATAATCGGATGTGGTTTCGCCCAGTTCGATGACGCTTACCAAATCGCTAGCCTCAGACAAAATAGCCTGAAGATCACTACCCTCTGCCAATTCAACTACAAAGCTGCCATAAGCAAGCGTAAACAAATCATCGAGCTCAATATTGCTTGCTGCAGCGTCTTCAGCACCCGCGTCAGTAAGCTTCAAGCCAAGACCGTTACCAACGCACATCTTGAATAGCACCTCTGCCATGCAGCCATAGCCAGGCGTTGCTGCAGCAGCCACTGAACCTTCACCGATTAAGCGTTCCATCAGATCGAAGGTAGCGTTCATGCCTTCAACATCAGGTACCAGTGAATCTTCGTCGTAGAAGCGTGGCGCGATGCGAACTACCTTGCTGCCAGCACGCTTAAACTCAGGAGAAACCACACGGTCGATTGAACCGGTCGATACCGCGAAACTAATAAGCGTTGGCGGAACATCCAAGTCCTCAAAGCTACCCGACATGGAGTCCTTGCCGCCAATGGCACCAATCTTCAAATCAACCTGAGCCATCAAAGCGCCCAACACTGATGCAGTTGGCTTACCCCAACGGATAGGTTCATTACGCAAACGCTCAAAGTACTCTTGCAAAGAAAGATAAGCCGCCTCGCGAGTAAAGCCCGTCGCAACAAGGCGAGCCACGCTTTCTACAACCGCAAGATAGGCACCCTTGAATTGGTTCTTTTCAGACAGATAAGGATTAAAGCCCCAAGCCATAGCACTCGCCGTGATGGTTTCACCATCAACAGGGAATTTAGAAACCATGGCCTGAGCAGGCGTAAGCTGATTCTTACCACCAAAGGGCATCAATACCGTTGCAGCGCCGATGGTGGAGTCAAAGCGCTCGCCTAAGCCCTTGTTTGAGCACACATTCAAATCGGTCACAAGTGAATTCATACGCTCCGCCAGCGTGTCGCCAGCCCAAGAAGGCTCGTAGGTTTCGCCTTGCTCAACGCGCACATCCTGATGCTTTGGCGCACCATTTGAAGCTAAGAATTCACGGCTTACATCAACAATGGCATCGCCATTCCATTCCATACGCAAACGCTTCTCTTCAGTAACGGTAGCAACTACAGTAGCTTCCAAGTTTTCTTCGTGAGCATAACCAATGAATTCGTCAACATCTTCAGCTGCCAGAGCAACAGACATGCGCTCCTGACTTTCAGAAATAGCCAGTTCAGTGCCATCAAGGCCTTCATATTTTTTGGGAACCTGATTTAAGTCAATAAGCAAGCCATCGCACAGCTCGCCAATAGAAACAGAAACACCGCCTGCACCAAAGTCGTTACAACGCTTAATTAAGCGACATGCCTCGCCACGACGGAACAAACGCTGAATTTTGCGCTCAACAGGAGCATTACCCTTTTGAACTTCAGCACCCGAAGTTTCGATGCTTTCAACGTTTTGCGTTTTAGAAGAACCGGTCGCACCACCAATGCCATCGCGGCCAGTACGACCACCAAGCAAAATAATCTTATCCCCTGGAGCTGGCTCTTCACGACGAACATGGTCAGCAGGAGTAGCACCTACTACCGCACCAACCTCCATGCGTTTTGCCACATAACCTGGATGATACAACTCGTGCACCTGACCTGTTGCCAAGCCAATCTGGTTACCGTAAGACGAATAACCCGCCGCCGCAGTAGTAACCAACTTACGCTGAGGAAGTTTACCTTCCAGGGTCTCTGACACAGGAACGGTTGGATCACCTGCGCCCGTTACGCGCATTGCCTGATATACATAACTACGACCAGACAAAGGATCGCGAATAGCGCCACCAACACAAGTTGCAGCACCACCAAAAGGTTCAATTTCTGTTGGATGATTATGGGTTTCGTTCTTGAACAAGAACAGCCAATCCTGCTCTTCGCCATCAACATCTACTTTGCACTTTACCGTACATGCATTTACTTCCTCGGATTCATCCAAATCCTTCAGGCCACCATGAGCGCGCAAATACTTTGCACCAATCGTACCCATATCCATCAAACAAACTGGCTTGTGTTCGCGACCCAATTCAGAGCGCATAGCCAGGTATTTATCAAAGGCAAGCTTTACTACCTCGTCATCAATTTGAACGTTAGTAAGTTCGGTACCAAAGGTAGTGTGGCGACAATGGTCAGACCAATAGGTATCAACCACTTTAATTTCCGTAATAGTAGGATTGCGCTTTTCGGTGTCGCGGAAATACTTCTGGAAGAAGGTGATATCTGCCAAGTCCATCGCAAGCCCACGATCGGCCAAGAACTGATTTAAGCCAGCTTCGTCTAAATCGATAAAGCCGTCCACTATCTCAACAGGCTGAGGCTCTGGAATTCGCATAGATAGCGTATCGCGTAAAGCAAGCGATGCTTCGCGAGATTCAATAGGGTTAATAACGTAGTGTTTGATAGCTGCCAGTGCCTCATCGGACAGGGTACCTTCAAGGACATAGATCTTCACCGCACGAACTGTTGGACGCTCGCCCTGAGAAATAAGCTGGATGCACTCGCTTGCAGAATCAGCACGCTGATCGAACTGACCAGGCAAAGGCTCTACCGCAAAAAGGGAAATGCCTTCAGGTACTTCAACAACTCCTTCGCCGCTACCAGCAGCGCCCATGCATACGCCTTCAACAGGAAGCTCAAGTGACGCATTATCTACTTGAGGCTCGCTAAATACGGTAGGCACGCACTGATTAAACAGCTCATCAGTAATGCCTTCTACGTCATACATATTAATGATGCGCAGCGTAACCGTTGATGGTAGCCCGTCTGTAATGACGGTATGCAATTCCTGCAGAAGCTGCTGCGCTTCAACATCGAAACCGGGTTTCTTCTCAACATAAACGCGAGAGACCATGGATCCTACCCTTCGTAGAGAAAATGATAGTTAAATACAGACGTCTCTATAATACGACACCGAGGGTCTTTTTAGAGCGTGCGTTCCAAGAGTTTTGTGTTTCGCGAAGCACCACAATTAAAACTACCTATATAATCGCTGACATGGAAAAAGCACTTTTAGACATAGCAGAACAGCTTAAGACGCTTGACCATTTAGATGATCGCGCCTTAACCAAGGTGATCAATCGTCACAACAAGCGCATTTTAGAAGAAGCGAAAGCGCATCAGAACAGCCGATCATCCTTGCAAAAAGCGGGAAGTGCGTCGGAGCCCAACACGACTGATAGCGCGCGAATACTTGATGTGGCAAGCGACGAAGCAGCATCCAGCACAACAAACGATTCGCCATCACTCGATGCGGTAGGCGCCAAAATAAACCCTGTTCGCCCTTTGTCTAAACGTCATCTCATTGCGTACTACCTGGATGTAAAGCGCAACGATCCCGATCACTGGGCACAATGGAATTTCTCCGAAGAACAGCAGCGGCGCATTGAGCGCACCCTTCAAATGAAACCACGGCGCACGGCATCTGGCGTTGCCACAATTACGGTTTTAACCAAGCCTTGGAAATGCTCTAGTAATTGCCTTTATTGCCCCAACGATCTGCGCATGCCGAAAAGTTATTTGTCTGACGAGCCCGCTTGCCAACGAGCCGAAAGAACGTTTTTCGATCCCTATCTTCAGGTGGCAGCACGACTAAAGGCACTCACCGAAATGGGACATGTGACCGACAAGGTGGAGCTCATTATTCTTGGCGGCACTTGGAGCGATTATTCTCTTTCCTATCAAATTTGGTTCGTTCGAGAATTATTCCGCGCCCTCAATGATGGAAGCGCCACGCAAAAGGAAGTTCCTCTTCGTCGCGCCCGCTATGAAGAAGCTGGCCTATCAAGCGACCCTGAAACCCTCATACAGCAAACGGACGCTTTGCAAAAACGCATCTTCAATCAAGAGCTTACCTATAACCAGGCCTTCGACTTGCACTATGGCAGAAATAAAGCCTGGCAAGAGGTTGCCTCTTGGCAAAGCGCAGCGTGGGAAGAACTAGAAAGCGAACATCTCACAAATGAATCTGCGCAGCATCGTGTTGTGGGTCTTGTAATAGAAACGCGACCCGAACGAATAACGCCTTATCATGCCTTAACTCTTCGCCGTCTTGGCTGCACAAAGGTACAAATGGGTATTCAGAGCCTTGATGAACAGGTGCGCGCTCAAAACGATCGCCACACATCAACAGCGCAAATTCAAAGCGCCTTTGAAACGCTGCGCCTGTTTGGCTTCAAAACGCACATTCATGCCATGGTGAATCTTTTGGGGGCAACGCCCGAATCCGACAAGCAAGACTATCTTCGTCTTGTAAACGAAACACCCTTCCAACCCGATGAGATAAAGCTCTATCCTTGCGTTTTAGTTGATGGTACAGGACTTGTTACTCACTATAACGACGGCACTTGGAAGCCCTATCCCGAAGAACAACTTATTGACGTACTCGTCGCCGATACCTGCGCAACCCCTGCTTTCACTCGCATTTCTCGTATGATTCGCGATATTTCTGCACCTGATATTGTGGCAGGCAACAAAAAGGTTAACTTGCGTCAGCTCGTGGAAAACCGCATTGATTCAAAAGGACTTATTACCAAAGAAATACGCCATCGCGAAGTAAGCTTGGCGGATATTGATCCTGAAACCTTATCGCTTGACATCGTTGTCTACGAAACCACAACTACCAGCGAGCGCTTCTTGCAGTGGATTACCCCTGAAGGAAAAATTGCAGGATTTTTGCGCCTTTCGTTGCCGAAGGATGACGCAATTTCGCGTCTGCATAACACGCTTGACCAAGAATCAACCGCATCCGAAAAAGAAGCTATCTTACCGATAAAACCTCGTGAGGCCATGATTCGCGAGGTTCACGTATATGGACGGGTAGCCAAACTTACCAAACAAGGAACAGGCGCACAGCACCACGGCTTAGGCACTCAGCTCGTCAAAAAAGCATGCGAACTAGCGCGCGCTGCGGGCTATGAGCGCATCAATGTTATCAGCGCAATTGGAACGCGCGGATATTACCGAAAGCTGCATTTTTATGACAATGGTCTATATCAGCAGCGCAAGCTTGTTAATTGACGTAGTATTGTCTCCGAAAACAAAAGCACGGAAGAACAGTCAGAAAACCCCATCTACTGTTCACCACGTACGCATAAGCTTTAAAGCTTGAAGGAGACCTGTATGACCACCTATTCTTCTCGCGATGAAATTAGCGAACAATACCGTTGGGATTTAACAAGCATCTTTGAAAATGATGAAGTGTTTTTGTCTGCACTTGAAAAAGCCAAAAACTATCCCGAACAATGCCTCTCGTTCCAGGGACGTATTTCTCAATCACCCGAAACTCTGCTTGAGTATTTACGCTTCGATGACGAAATGAGCATTGAGCTTAGCAAGTTGGTTAATTATGCCAATCGCAAAGCGGATGAAGATACTCGATCAAGCCTCTACCAAAACTATTCAAGCCAAGTTATGTCTTTGTACGTATCAATATCGGGCGCATGTTCGTGGTTTGCTTCCGAGCTACTCAGCATCAACGAAGAAACTATGAATCAGTTCTATCAGCAATGCCCTGATTTAGAGCTATACCGCCGAGCACTTGATGTTATCTTCCGCCGTCGCGACCATGTTCTAACCCCCGCTGAAGAGAAACTGCTTGCTAGTGCAGGCGATATGGCAAGCCAACCAGAAAATGTGTTTTCGCTGCTCAATGATGCCGATCTCTCTTTTGAAGACGCGCTTGATTCAAAAGGTGAAGCACATCCCGTAACCCATGGCAGCTACATTCCTTTGATGATGTCTTCTGACAGAACTCTGCGCGAAAATGCTTACCAATCTCTTTATTCCACATACAAGCAGTTCAGAAACACCTTCGCAGCTACGCTTGGAGCACAAAACAAGCAACTCAAGTTCTATTCCGATGCACGAAAATATCCCTCAATGCTCGCAAGCGCTTTAGATGGCAACGAAGTACCAACCGAGGTATACACAAACCTTATCGAGGCCGTACATCACAATTTGCCTGCGCTGCATAACTATGTGAAATTACGCAAAGAGCTTTTAGGTGTTGATGAGCTTCGTTTCTCTGACTTGTACGTACCTATCGTAGACGACATCGACTTAACCTTTACCTACGAACAAGCATGCGAAATTATTCTTGAAGCTCTCAAGCCTATGGGTGAAGAGTATTTAGCTCTGGTGCGCAAAGGCTTATCTGAACGTTGGGTTGACGTATACGAAACGCCAGGCAAGCGCAGCGGTGCCTATTCAGCAGGTGGGTTCGGCATGCATCCCGTTATCCTTATGAATTTCCAAGGAAAACTGGACGACGTATTTACCCTGATTCACGAAATGGGACATTCTATCCATACCTACCTATCCTGCGAAAATCAACCAAGCTGTTATTCAGATTACGTTATTTTCGTTGCTGAAGTTGCTTCTACCTGCAATGAAGCTCTGCTAACCCACTACTTCTTGGAGCATGCAAAAAATGAACGCGAGCGTGCTTATTTCTTGAACCACTTCTTGGAGCAATTCCGCGCTACGTTGTATCGTCAAACCATGTTTGCCGAATTTGAACTGAAGGTAAGCGAACTTGCCGCCCAAGGAGTTGGTATTACCGCTGATGCCTTGTGTGAAATCTATCGCAAACTTAATGAAGACTATTTCGGCAGCGATATCGTTGTAGATGACAACATCGCGCTTGAATGGGCGCGAATTCCCCATTTCTACTATTGCTTCTATGTATATCAATACGCAACAGGGTTCGCTGCTGCCATTGCTCTTTCCCAACGCATTTTGAATGGTGGTATCCCAGAACGTGACGACTATCTGAATTTCTTAAAAGGCGGCAGCTCCAAGCCTCCTATTGATCTTTTACGCGGAGCTGGCGTTGACATGATGAGCACGCTGCCTATAGAAAACGCTTTGGCTCAATTCGATACCATGATTGACGAGATGGCAAACACCTGCCACTCCCTCAAAGAAAACAACAGCACTGAATCTTCTTCGAGCGCTGCAACCACCTCTGATACAACTGACACTTCGGCTGCATCGGGTATTCCAGACGCAACTGACACTCCAGCTGTACCTGATGCTACTACCAATCGTTTCACCAACTTAAATGCAAAACAGCTGGGAGAATCGCTTGCGAAAATGGAAGGCATTTTTGTCCTAGCGACCACCAACGAAGACAACACGCCCGATGCAGCAATATTTGTGCCCCGCATGCTTGATGAGCAACACCTGGTATTCTTCCTTGCGCAAAATCGCTCACGCAAAAACCTTGAGCGCACCAAACAGGCATGGGGTGTTTATGAAGTAAGTCACCCCGAAGCTAAGGAAAAGCAAGATCGCTACGCAGGCGCACGCCTTAAGCTTTCCTTGGTACTGCCAGAAGGAGAAACGGCCAAAGAATTTAAAGAAGTCACTAAAGACTTCGCTCAAATGAATCCTGCTGCCATTGTTATGCGTATCGAACAACTAATCGCATTGGGCTAATGCCGTAAGGATACGTTATGAGCGAATCAACACTGAGCACTCTTATAGCGCTAACACTTCCGCTGCTAGGAACCACGTTGGGCTCTGCCTTCGTTTTCTTTCTTAAGAAAGACATGAACGATCTAGTTCAGAAAATCCTTCTTGGTTTTGCAGCGGGCGTCATGATAGCTGCTTCTATTTGGAGCTTACTGATGCCCGCAATAGAAATGGCTCAAGAACAGCAGGTTGTCGGCTGGCTGCCTGCTGCAATAGGCTTTTTGCTTGGCATGGGATTCCTTTTGACTTTTGACCATTTCTTGCCTCATCAGCATTTAGACAGCGCTGAGCCTGAAGGTATCCGATGTTCCATGAAGCGCCCCACTATGCTTATCTTTGCCGTAGCGCTCCACAACTTACCTGAAGGCATGGCAGTTGGCGTTGTGTTAGCAGGCTTTCTAACTGGAGAAACAAGCATTGCCTTAGCGGGAGTTCTTGCGCTTGCAATCGGTATTGCTATTCAAAACATTCCCGAAGGTGCCATTATTTCTACACCCCTTCTTTCATGTGGGTTATCGCGCAAAAAGTCGTTTCTCTACGGATTTCTTTCTGGTGTAGTAGAGCCCCTAGGTGCTTTACTTATGCTTGTTTTTGTTGGAATTATGACTCCAGCACTACCCTACATTCTTGCTTTTGCCGCAGGCGCCATGATGTATGTGGTTGTCGAAGAACTTATCCCTGAAACACAAAGCGGCAAGCACACTAACGTCGGAGCTATTGCCCTCGCCGTCGGGTTCGTATTGATGATGATCTTAGATGTAGCACTTGGATAATGGACTTTCACAAACACAGGATAGTGAATGGTGAATAGCGAACGTCGAAACAGCAAACGCTCGATAATACACTTTTAGCGAGCAGTTACATCTAAGCAAAAACAAACGAAGACTACTCCTGCAGGTACCCTTACAAAAAGCGCACATGCATGCTTTTGTCTTTATAGTGAGGATGATTCTTCACAAAACGCCAGCGACAGATGCGCGTAATAATGAGCGATAAAACACCTACGATTAAAAACGGTACGGTAATTTCCAAAACAGGAACGTTCGATTCCAAAAATGCATACGCGCTAGCCAAGAAGAAAAATGCAGAAATAACGATAGAAATAACCGTAAAGAATCGAATGAGCACTTCTTTAGCTTTTGTTGGAGAATGCATCCAGGACACCACAAAATAGATGACGATTGCCAAGATAACCAGGACAATCACCAACGGTAACGATTGCAGCATCCTAACTATGAGACCCATACTTAATCCCTTACTGTCTTTTTACTTCTCTATCATACCGTTTTATTACGTATTTACGCATGACAAGAAGCCAGGATACCCTGCAAATGCACCGTTTGATACGTATTCGTAACTAACATAAAAGTAATTAATTATGCAAAAACGTTGCATTAATGGTATCAACATAGAAATCTTCTTGCTGCAAGAATTCATTATTTGATGCATTCTGATGAAGAAAACGCATGAAATAATCCTTATGTGATGGCGTACCATCAATACCATAAATTCAACCATGCAAAAGTCGGGGTACGCCATGACAGAAACTCCTCAACATACCACTTCATCAGAAGCAATCACTTCCGTCGATGCCTCGGAAGAAACAGCCCCTAAAGTCAGTTCGCTACCCAAAAAACCAGCAAAACCAAAGCAGGGACGTGGCTATAGCTACCTTATGATGGTTGCTCATCTTTGCGACGACCTTAACCAAGGTGCATTGGTTGCGGTAATCCCCTTCTTGGTTCTACACAATGGCTACTCCTATGCCGAAGTTACGGCACTTCTTCTTGCTTCCAATGCGGCTTCGGCAATTATTCAACCTCTGTTTGGCTGGTTGGGCGATAAAAAGCCTCGCCCTTGGTTAATGGCGTTGGGTATTTTCCTGGCGGGAATTGGTATGGCAGGCGTTGGCGTACTGCCAAGTTATCCGCTTATTATGGCTTCTGCTATGTTAAGCGGCATCGGTGTTGCCATGTTCCATCCCGAGGGAGGACGTTTGGGTAATTTAACCGCAGGAGAGCAAAAAGGCAAAGGTATGAGTATCTTTGCTGTTGGCGGTAAATTAGGATTTACCTTCGGTCCTCTTGTTGCTACCGCTGCTATTACTTTATGGGGGCTTCCTGGAACTCTTATCTTCATCATCCCTTCCACCCTTTGTGCGGCAGTGCTTTTGTCTCAAAACAAAGCGCTCCTTGGCTTCAGCAATCCCGATAAGGGATCTTCTGCCGACAATCTTTATAAAGACAATTGGGTAGGATTCGGTTTTGTTATGGGAGCTATTTCTTGCCGCTCCATCATGTACTACGCATTCCTGTCGTTTATTCCACTATTCTTGGTATACAACTTAGGACAAGAAGAAGCGTTTGCATCGTCGGTTATTTCGCTTTTTGCCTTAGTATGCGCTGTTGGCACCATCGCTTCAGGATGGGCAGGACAAGCGCTTGGCGCAAAAAAACTAATTATTGTGTCTTATGCCTGCGTGGCAGTTGAAGTAATTATTTTCGCCTTCAACGGATCACTCATTATTGCCCTTGTTCTTATTGCGCTGCTGGCACTTACCTGCGACATTTCCTATCCATCTGCTGTTGCGATGGGTCAAAGCTTTGTTCCTCATCACTTAGGAATGGCATCGGGCTTATCGTTTGGCGTTATGGTATGTATCGGTGGTTTAATGACACCTGTCTTTGGACTAATCGGCGATTACTTTGGACTGCAAGTAGTGATGCTGTGCGTTACCGCTATAGCCATATTGGGTATTGCTATTACGCTCTTTATCCCAAAGAACAGACCTATGCGCTAGAGCTATCGCCAGCACTTCCCGATCCGCTACTCGTGCCTGAGCCATCACTGTCACCAGTGTTGTCACTGCCACCAGAACTGCTAGAGTCATTGGAGCCACTAGATCCAGCAGAACCGTTGCTGTTATTTGAATCTCCCGTATTCGTGTCCGTATTCCCCGATGGATTTTGGGCAGCAGAACCGCCAGTTTCATTCGAGTTAGCGTTGCCCGAATTGTTGCTGTCTGGGCTTTCGCTTGTCCCATTTGAACTGCCCGAAGAATTCGAAGAAGCATTATCTGAAGCAGAGGATGACTCTCCCTCAGAAGTATTCGATTCGTTGTTGTTGTCATTCGCCTCGCTAGCTGCATTTGATGACGAATGATCATAGTTAGTTATAGCAGGTAAAATTGGCTCGGTCTTGGTACCAATCCCCTCACCCTGTGTTGCAAACGTAATAATGCCTGCGCAAATAACAATCGCAATCAACGAAGACACTACCGACACCACCAAAACCTGACGCTGAACTTTTGCTTTTCGATTACGACGTTCGTGCGCACGGCGCAGCGCTGGGTCCTCCCCATTAGCATTAGGAGCGGTATAACGTAAATCATTCGCGCTCATCACATGAGCCGCAGCAGACTTTTCTGTTGTATTCGTGCGCGTAGGAATGAATGTCGTTTCATCTTCGGAAGAAGTTGACATCTCTTCCTCTTTCTTTATTGAAGAAGCATCAACGCTATCCATTAACGACGTTGGTCCCACATCGCGCAGTTTATCTGCCGAAGCAGAAAGGGCCTTTTTATATATCTGCGAAGATACTGCAGATATAACCGAGCCAATAGCAGCACCAATTAATGATCCTGCCACTCCGATAACGGAAGATAGTAAAAATACGGTAGCAGCCGCCAAGGCACCTGCGATTACCTGGGCTATTGACAAATCGTCAAATAAGCTGCGCAAAAACCCTTGAGGTTTTGCAGCAGTTAAAGCCACTGACGGCGCTGCCGTTTCAGGAGAATTTTGGATAGTAGTGTCTTTGATGCTGGAATTAGTAACTTTATTCTGATTAGTTTGAGTGCTATGTTGTCTGGATTCTGTCACCAAAGTGCCTCCTTCTGCTCTACTAAGCTAGCAAGCACCTAAGGTTTCTTGAAGAGCATCCATTTACTCTTCATTGATTCTTGACCACTTCGTCACTGAAATACAACTAAAAAAGCATGATTGCCAAAATGGTCATCGCGATAACACCCGCCGCAACTGTTACTACGTTCGCCAAACCAGCTAAGCCTTCATCACCTTTGAGCCACATGGTAAACACCGGACCCAAGCCAGCAGCAGGAGCCCACAGCATTGCTGCAACCACCAAACGAGTTTCGTAATCAAACGGTAAGAACATAAACAAAGCAGCGCAGAGCAATCCCGATAAAATAAAACGGCAAAGAACAATGCGAACTAACTGACCAACTTTGCTGCGATCGATCGTAAAGTTGACCATCAACCCTAAAAGCAACATGGCAAGAAACGAATTTGCCTCAGCAATAGGATGAATAAACGTAGCTGCTTGCTGAGGAATTTGTACTCCTGCAACAGCCAAAATCACCAGCAAGGCATACAAGTCAAAGGGCACTGACTTTATCAGGCGTTGCAGTGCAAGCAATATTCTTCCCGCTAGCGATGTTCCCTTTTCCACCAAAGCGCTCGTAAACGGGTAAATGCCGCCATTAGTCATGAGTGCATTTCCTGCATCAAACAAACAAATTGCAACAATAGTATGAGAGGGAAACATTGCCATAGCGAAAGGCAAAACGAAGTTACCTATGTTGTAACCGGAGATATTGCACATCATAAATACACGACGATCACGATCTTCGCGCCAAGTAATAAGCATGGCAACAAACCATGGAATAAAACAACATATGAAGCCGACCGCTACCAACAAAATGAAAGACGGATTAAACTCCGACGTTACAAAAGCATAGAAAATTGCACAGGGAACCGTGATGTTGAATACGATTTTGGAAAGAATATCAATAAAGACGTGAGGGATTTTAATAAAACGAGGCATCACCACCCCCAAAAGGATGATGGCCGTCAACGATGCTACTGTTAAAAGCGCATTTTCCATATTTGAGATAATAACGCTTTATGAACCTGTTCAAATACTCCAAATTAATGCATGGAGTCTTTCAAATTAAGCAAGTATTGCGCATTTTTATTTATAACACCAGCTAGATAGTCTACTTCGCATTTTCGAATAGCAGCCAAATTAGCAATCGCTTCGTAGAGCTCATCTTGAACTTGCTTAAAAGTGTAAGGAACTGAAGGAATTTCATTGTTTTGAATCGTAGCGAAAGGCGCATCCGTTTCTAGAAGAAGACGGTTTTCTGGAATTGCTTTAACGTATTCGCGACCTCGCTTCGAGGCAAGCATTCGCTTGCTAACCGAAAAATAACACCCTTGCTGAATGGCATACCTTAGATGCTCAGACGATCCTGAAAACCAATGAAAAATACCTTTGCACTGCTTCAGCGCACCGCTCTTTTCAAGACAGGTAAATAGTTCTGGATACGCCTGAACGCAATGAAGAGAAAAGAGCATTTGTCCTCGGTCCGTACAACGTTTCAAGATGTGTTTAAGAACCCTTAGTTGCCACTCCTTTGTATGGACGCGGCGGGAAGAAAAATCCAACCCGATTTCCCCAATAAAACTTGCCGAAGAGAAAAGGCTATCGAATTCGTTAAGTAGACGCGCTACTTCTTCTTCAGTATCGGGAACCCACCACGGATGAATACCAAGCGCAGGAAAAACAAACCGAGGGTCGTTGCCAGAAAACACGCTTCGAAACGCACGATAATCACAGGGCGTAGCACTTACTGCCAAAACGCAGGTATGCGCAAGCTCTGCTTCCTGAACAAATCGACAAGGATCTGCCATGAATCCAACATGACAATGCATATCACTTAATGCCCTATCGCTCGATGCCATGTTTTACCCTTTCGTAAATTCCCCTTCATCATCCTAACGCAACTATCGCGTAATTTGATAGGCTGTAGTGGGGACAAAAATACGTCGGGGGAGTACGTATGGCAGCTAAATACTTAGACCAATACAACAACGGAAACATGGAACAACTTTTTCCAGGGATTTACCGCGTTCCTGTTCCCTTGCCAGACAACCCACTTGAATTTTTGAACTCCTACTTCATCCTTAGCGAAGATAAGACAACTATTATTGATGTAGGATTCGATCATCCTGACTGCGAAGCAGCACTCGAAAATGCACTTCATGCGCTGGGACGCGATTGGGAATCAGTTGAAATCGTTCTTACCCATTCCCATCCTGACCATACCAGCAACTTGGATCGCATCTGGCGACGCTGGATGCGCATCTATGCCAACATGCATTCATTTCAAGAAGTGCAAAATTTGATGAATATCCAATCACCTGTCTTCAATCCTCTGATTGGACATCTTCTTCAGCCCGATAAAATATATGGCCGCAGTATGCAAAAACGCGATGCAAACACCTATCGCGTAAGCGCAGAATTGCTTCCGCTCAAAAATCAACCTGACCTGTTTTATCTTGCTGATGGTGATGTATATCGCAACGGATCGTATCGATTCCAGGTTATTACCACACCAGGACACGATGATTGGCACATCTGCCTTTACGAACCCACCATTAAAGTGCTTATCGCAGGAGACCACGTACTAGAGCGCATCACTCCAAGCATTATGAGTTGGATTACCTCTTACGATGCCTTGAAAGAATTCTTCAACAGCCTTGATAAGGTTCGCGATTTAGATGTTGATCTCATCTTACCTGGACACGGCAAACCCTTTACGGGGGTTGCTCAACGCGTAGATTTCCTTAAGCAGTTCCATAAAAACCGTCTAGAAGAACTCTATGAACTAGTAGCCGACGGACATGCAAGCCTAATAGATATCGCCCGCAGCGCTTCTTGGAAGCATCCCAATTGGGATGAATGGACCATAGACCAGAAGTTCTATTCACTCGGAGAGACGCTGGCCCACTTGATCTATCTTGTTAACGCAGGTCGCATCACGCTTACCGTTTGTGAAAACAAGCGTCGTTTCTACATAGCGGATCAATGGGAAGTTCGCCGCGCCGAATAAGTGAAGCTTGTTTGCAGGTTTTACAGTCTTTCTTATATAAAGACAATCACTATTTTGGGAAGAGAAATTCTGGAGCGCCACTTTTCAAGGATTCATTAAAAACGAAGCCCCAGATTAGCAAGAATTATTATTGGGATACCCAAAACTTGCGTGCGTTCTTTTCGCTTCGTTATGAGAATTCTTGAAAAGTGAAAAAGCGCGGAGGTTTCTCTTAACGAAATAGTGATTGCCTTTATTCTGAAAAATCCTGAATAAAAAGTAGCTGCACCTTGTTTGATGCAGCCACATATCAGATAAGCAAATATCGTTTAAGCAAGCTCGTTAAAGCTTAGCAGGAAGAACGTATTTATTCTTCTCCTTGTTCATGAACAATAATGGTAGGAATCTCTAAGCGAGAAAGCACGCCAAACGTTACCGATCCAAACAGCGCGCGGCTAACGCGGGATCGAGCATGGGTACCCAGCAAAAGCATTCGCTTGCCTTTAGCGCATTCCATAATTACCTGAGTTGGAGAAGAACCCTCAACAGAGCGACCCGTTACCTCAAGCTCAGGATACTTTTCCTTAATCTGAGCAATCAGTGTATCGAGTTTGCGCTGGAACATTTCACCAACTGGCTGCAAGCCGCCGCCCATAACTTCAGCCGAGCGAGCAAGCAACGTTGGAACGCCCCATGCAGAAACAAGTTCCAAAGGCTCACTGAAGGCAAGAGCCATGTTTACACCCGTTACCACAGCATCGTTGCTAGTGTCATCAGGACCAACGCCTACCATGATGCCATGTCCGCTATGATCTGGTGTGTAATCAGAAGGAATAACTGCTGTTGCTGTTTTAGAGCCACTAGCAACGCGTAGGCCCTTTGCGCCAAAAACACGTTCTCCAACTGTTTTGTTGTGATGAGAACCAAGCACCACGATGTCGTGATCTTCGGATGCAGCAATTAAAGCTTCAACAATATCTCCCCTACCTACGGTTGTATGAACCGTAAGAGCAGGATAGTTCTCTGCAATACGTTCTTGTGCGGAACCCAACACATTGTCTACTGCAGTCTGCAAAATCTTTTCATCGGAACCAGCCAAACGAGCCGATCCAGGATCGATAACTGCCAATAACGTAATTTGAGCACCTTCAGTTTTGTTTGCCAAGGCGGTAGCCCAATCCAGCGCACACTGGCTGCGATCACTGCCGTCAATACCAACAAGAATGTTTTTCATGGTATTCAATCTCTCCTAACAGCCTAGTGGAACATTGGAATCATGAGCCACAGTGCAAACAGCACCACCAGAATACAAGCAGCAAAACAAGCAACGGAAGCAATGCGAGAGCCCATAAAGCCACTACCTTCCTGCTCCGCAGCGGCACTACGTGCCCACAAACGAAGACCCGTTGCATACATGGTGCCAATGCCACCTGCAATAACTACGGCAACAACGAGTACCGTAACGAAATTCATTACTTCTTCCATCACATTCCCCTCTCTTATGCAGCAGCCGTAGCTTGTTGTTTGTTGTCGAGGTTGATCTTGACCTCGGTACCCTCGTTAACATTAAGAGAGTTAACAGGATTACGACGAGACAAGCGGAAGATAACTATTGCGATAATAGCTGCCATTACAACAACCGCAGCGGTACCGAATACATTGATCTTCGCCACCGAACAAGCAGCTGCAGCAATAATGCCTGCTGCTGGGAACGTGATAAGCCAAGCGATAAGCATGCGACCTGCAACACCCCAGTTAACTTCGTTACCCTTCTTGCCCAAGCCAACGCCAATAATAGAACCAGAGCAAACCTGGGTGGTGGAAAGAGCAAAACCAAGGTGGGAAGAAACCAAAATAGTAGTTGCAGAACTTGCTTCAGCAGCAAAGCCCTGAGGAGTATTAATTTCCGTTAGGCCCTTGCCAAGGGTACGAATTACGCGCCAACCGCCCATGTACGTACCCAAAGCGATTGCCAAACCACATGCGGCAATTACCCATAATTGCGGATCGGAACCAGAAGGCTGAACACCTACGGCAATTAACGTAAGAGTAATGATGCCCATGGTTTTCTGAGCGTCGTTGGTACCATGAGAAAGCGCTACCAAGCAAGCGGTAACGGTCTGACCATGACGGAAGCCATTTTCGATATATTTTTCATCCAAGGATTTAACAATAAAGTAAATGAGCTTAACTGCGAGAAATGCTGCAAGACCAGCAACCACAGGAGATACCAATGCAGGAATAAGAACCTTCGTGAGTACTGCAAAGAAATTAACGCCCTGAGTACCAGCACCAACGATAACAGCGCCTACGAGTCCGCCAAACAAAGCATGAGAGGAACTGGAAGGAAGGCCTACCAGCCACGTAAGCAAATTCCAAATAATTGCACCCAACAAGCCTGCCAGGATAAATTCAGGTGCAATAGTTACTGCCTGTTCGTTAATAAGACCGCCTGAAATGGTGTTTGCAACTTCTGTAGAAAGAAAAGCACCGATAAGGTTTAACGTACCTGCAGCAATAACTGCTGTTTTTGGCTTCAAAGCGCCCGTAGCAATAGAAGTTGCCATGGCATTTGCCGTGTCATGGAAGCCATTCGTAAAGTCGAACGTAAGGGCAACAATAATTACTAAGCCCACGACGACAAGAGTAGCGATATCCATACTCTTCTTGTTCCTCCTTTTAATGGATATTTGCCTTAATCGCAGGTTCGAAACAACGTGCATGCCTCTTGCCTGTTCCGCTACGAAACACGCAGTTTTCCCCGCATCTCATAACGTCTAGGCAAGAATAGCAAGGCAAATGTTAAAAGGATGTAAGATGGAGTTAAGTATTGTTAACCTTTGAAATGTATCGAAAATTGCGCGTTAATAACATGTTCACACTACGCTAAACTATCAGGATTACTTTGCTTTTTCCGCTGTTTAATAAATCTAAGAAATAGCTGTTTATCGAATTTGCGCTCTGTTGTATTACTCGCACGGTGATATTCGTGTTGTTTGCGCCGTATTGTTTGCATCACATTACGTGCACTGCATTACTTCCGTCGCATTGCCAGCTTTATTTTCTTTATTTCACCTTATTAGGGCTTTGCTCGTTAAACGCGCGAGCCGCTCTTCTATCAAGCACCAAATACAGACCAACTATGATAATGGCAGCCGCAATCATCATGGCAAATAAGGTGAGATAGGAACTGAGATACGTTCCTGTTGCCTCCATAAGAAAGCCTGGTAAGAAGGTAAAGATAAATCCACCAAGAGCATAGGCAATCTGAAAGTTTCTAATTGTCTTAACCTGCTGACCACGCGGAGCCAATTCAATAGACCAAATAGAAATACCCACAGTTCCAAGAGCTAAGCCTAAGCTATACAGAACAACTCCAGAAAATGCGAAATTATGATTGCCCATGTCAGAAAGACAAAGAAGAAGCATTCCTGCAATAAACAGGCAGAAGAACGCAAATGAACCCTTACACGTACCCACTTTGTCAAAAATCATTCCCATGAAAAGCTTAGACAAGGTAAGGCAAGCACCACTGATAGAAACTAAAAATGCGGCATATTCCGTAGTGAATCCCTCAGAGGTAAACAAAACTGCTAAATAATTAGATCCACCCACGGAAACGCATCCAATAAATACCATCGCGATAAATACCACGGGAACCATTTTCGGTGGCAGATTTCGGCTGATTCGGGTATTGGATTTCTTCGGTTTGCTCTTGCCTGTTTCCAACTGAATGTCATCTTGCTGACTTAGCTTAGGATCGACATAGGCGCTCAAACCAATATCCTCAGGCTTGTTTCGAAGCAATAGATACAACAAAGCACCATCAGCAAGTGCCAGTAAACCTTCAGCAGCAAAAGCCGAAGAAAGAGAAAGTGCACTTTCCAGCGCAACAACAGCAGGAGGTATAACAACTGCAGCAACACCCGAGCCAACCGCAGCAACACCTGCCGCAGTTGCGACATGATCTTTAAACCAACGACCTATAAGCATAGTAGAAGCCACCATGCCACCAAAGCCATATCCCAGACCCGTTAAAACTGACCCTACGCAAAGACCTACAAAGTTAGAAGTGCAAAGGGCATACGTTACGAAACCTGCACCTACAAAAAACGACGCAATAGCAACGCCTCTTCTACAATCTAGCTTCTCGTAATAGCGCGCAACCAAAAACATCGCAATAAGAGAAACGAAGGTTCGCACTGAAATAACAATAGAACCTCCTGAATGACCGACGCCAGGAAGTTCAACAAGATAGGGTTGGTACACCGAAAAAGAGGTTGAAGCTAAGCCAACATTAGTAAAGAGCAGCAAAAAACAGCATCCACATATCACTTTTTCATAATGACGCTTTAATGCAGAAATCATGTACCAACACCACAGTAGTTTAAACACAGCGGCAGGACCATAAGCCCTGCCGTACGACGTTACCTTTTAGACGTTTGCTCTTGTGAGTATACGCCTATGAAACAAGATTGTTGGTATCTCCTGCTAAATAAGAAGCAATATTATCCGCAACAATGACTGCACGCTTTTGCATTGCTTCATTTGAAGCGAACGCGACATGAGGAGTTACGATGGTGTTCTTTGCGTTAAGTAACGGATGATCAGCGGGGAATGGCGGTTCCATTTCCAAAACGTCAATGCCTGCACCAGCAATTCGTTCTTCGTTAAGGGCATCAGCCAACGCTTGTGAATCGACAATGGGACCACGAGCACAGTTGATCAAAACAGCACTCGACTTCATCAGGGCAATTTGATCTTTGCCGATCATGCCTGTTGTTTCAGGTGTTTGAGGAACATGTAAGCTAACAATATCTGAAGTTGAAAGCAGCTCGTCCAAAGCAACAAAGCTAACTCCTTCGATATCTTTTACCGTACGAGAATAAGCAACCACTTCACAACCGAAAGCTGAAGCAATACGCATTACGCGAGTACCAATAGCACCAGCTCCAATAACGCCAAAGCGCTTGCCTTCCAACTCGGGTCCAACTAAGCCATCCTTTGTTCCCCCTGAACGCACCTGGGAATTAAGAACAGAAATGTTGCGATAAACATCAAGCAAAAGGCCAAATACTAAATCTGCAACCGCAACGGTAGAATAGCCAGCACAATTTGAAACCTGAATTCCATGTTCACGGCAATAAGCCATATCAACATGGTCATAACCAGTAAAAGCAACGCACACATACTTCAAGTTAGGATTCTTTTCCATAACGGAAGCAGGATAAGCAATATTAGAAACAACAACTACATCCGCATCTCCGCTGCGTTCGATAAGCGTTGCTTCATCTTCTTTGCGATCAGTATAGGTAACCAATTCGACATCGGTATCCCCTACTGCGTTCAAAATCAAAGAACGAAGATCAGCTTCTGGAATTCCAAGAGGCTCTAAAACAGCAATTTTCATAGTGTTCCTTCCATGCATAAAGCATCAACTTTATCCATAGTAAAAGAGTACCGAAGTATGGAAACCATACTTCGGTAAGCGCACGAAAATCTAAGTATCAAACGTAGGTAGCTAGATAATTAAAAGAACGTTCGATTAATTATTTAGTTTCGCTTGAATCTTGATCAGCTGGCTGTGTTAGCTGACCCGACTGCTGGGAATCAACAGGTTGCTGAAGCTGAGCAGGCTGTGCAGACTGAGATGCAGCAGGCTGCTGTTGAGCTGGCTGCTGAGGGGCAACGGGTTGAGCAGGCTGCTGTGGTTGTGTTGCACCGCCCTGCGGCTGCATGGGCTGCTGGGGCTGCATGGGCTGCTGAGCGCCATAACCACCATTAGGGTAACCACCATTTTGACCAGCTACATTACCTTGATTCGGATAATTCATTTGACCAGGATTTCCCTGATACATACCCGATTGTGGCGTGGCACCCTGGTAAGGAAAGCCTTGATTATAAGCGGCAAAGCTTTTACGAACGCGGCTTATCATCCAAGCAGAAATTACAAAGCAAACGCACGTAATGATAGAGAAAATAACGCCTTGGCAAACAGCACCTGCAATAGTCCAACCAAAAGCACTGCGCAGTTTTTCGGGAGTTGAAAGAGCGCGAAGAGTAATGATACTAGCTGCAATACCAACCACGTTAAGTAGTAAATACCCTACCGCTAAACCAATAACGACATTCATTCCAAACACAGCAGCTTCACGAATTTCTTCATCACTCATAGACGAATAATCATAAGAATTTGCTGCAGAACTTCCGTCAAAGGCGGCAGAGCCAGAAGATCCTGCCTGCAGTTCTTGCACAAAAGCGTTAAAAAATGTTGGATCCGACAACATTGATGAAGCCGAAATCATCAATGCCATAAAAGCGCCACCTATTAAAGCGCCCATAATAGAAAAAACAAGCGTGGCAATATTTAAGCCACGGATAATACGCACATCTGAATTCACAAAAGCCCCTTTCGTAGGACAACAAGCATTACGCCTACTTACTCTTTGCTAACAAATCGTCTTTTTCCGTATTCCTTACGGTCGTCGCGTCTTCCTAAACATATCCCATGCCATCCAAATAAACAGCACGAATGCCGAAACATATTCAATAAACGAAAGAATCGGCAATCCAAAGACACGTGGCATATCAACTGAAATAATCAAACTGCCACTAACCAGCAAACCCGCAATAACCAAACTCATCGCAAGGCGATTTGCAATGCGGCTTACTTTTCGAAGCGGCTCTGTCGAACCAAGCATTTCCATATTAACTTTCAGCTGACCACGAGAAAGCATCCTGAACATTTCTCCAGAATATTCAGCTGCTTTTAACATACTTCTCAGCGAAGTATCAAACGAAACAAGCATGGTCTTGATGCGCGTTTCTAATTCTTCTTGAGTGTTTTTTGATCGAATAATATGACCATTGATAATTTCGATCATATTAGTATTCGCGAGGTATTCGGCCAAAGACCCCTCCATGGTTACTATGCCGCGCGAAACTGCGGTAACCGAAGAAGGAAGCGTTACCTTACATTGCCTCGTAAGCGCCATAATGTCGCTCAGCAATGCACCAATATCAATGTCCGCCACATTGGTAGAACAGTAGCTTTTCAAAACATTATCAAGCTCCGCCAAAAGACGAGCATGATCGATAGAAGCTAAATCATGCTCTACCGAAAACGAAATAAGCGCATCTTTCAGATCACTTGCATTTTGAGCCCCCACAGCCTCAATAATCTTGCTGAAGCCCATACGTTCGCGAACCGAAAGTCTGCCCATAATGCCCAGGTCAAGATAAACAACCTTGCCTTCATGTACAAATAAATTTCCTGGATGCGGATCGGCATGGAAAAAGCCATGCTCAAGGATTTGGGTGGCATAGTTATCCATTACCTTAAGACCAATTTCGTCCAGGTCGTACCCTAGTTCTTTAAGTCTTTTGGTATCGCGAATAGAAACGCCCTCTATATATTCCATAACCAGCACTGATTCAGTGCAGTATTCCATATAGGGTTTAGGGCAAGAAATAAATACCACGTCTTTATTTAGTTCAGCGAATTCCCGAAGGTTATTCGCCTCCTTCATAAAGTCGGTTTCTTCCAAGAACGTTGCCCAGAGCTCTTCTACCACATCGCGCAGATCAAGCATCTGGGTATCTTTCATAAAGCGTGAAACATGCTTTGCAACCGAGCGCATAACATCGATATCTTGCGCCATTACCGCACGAACACCAGGACGCTGAACTTTTACCGCAACTACATCGCCATTGGAAAGTTCAGCTTTATGAACCTGCGCAAGAGAAGCACTTCCCAAAGGTTTTGGGTCTATCTTGCGAAAAATAGCATGAAAACGACTACCATATACATCTTCTAGTGCAGCAAGAGTGTCTTCAAAGGGCATAGGATCACAGTCCATTTGAAGATCGGACAGCGCATCGCAATATGTTTGGGGCAGAATTTCCGATCGCAGCGAAAGCATTTGTCCAATCTTGATAAAACTTGGACCAAGATCAATCAAAAAACTACGTAATTGATCAGGACTTAACCCTTCTTGCACACGATGCTTACGCATGAGCTTAATAATCTCACGCAAACGACGCATACGAGACTTACGACTTAAGCCAAACTTTTGATCGGGATCGACTTCTGCCCCGTCTCTAAACATGTATTTCAGAAGCGAGTTTTCCGCCATAGTTATAGATTCCTGCCACAAATAAAAACGCTTATGGTATAAGCAAAATTCTTGCTGCGACGTTTATAGAGCCGAATTTATAGCCGAATTCGTCAAAACTCTTGTTCAAAGCTTTTGTTCTGAACAGCAAAGATTTATTCAGCTGCTTTTTGGGTGGCTTCTTCTGTCTCCACTGTTTCTGCTTCGGTTTCCACCACTTCAGGCTCAGTCGCCGCATTAGACTCTGCAACAAGACGGGAAACCGTAGCTGCGAATTCCTCGCGCTCTTCAGGAGACATGGTCTTCAAAGCTTGCGCCACTGTTTCTTCGCGAACCTTTGAAATAGTTTCTGCTGCTTTATGCTGCAATTCCTGGTTGATGTCTTTACCTTGTTCAACCGTAAGATTTCCCTTTTCGATAAGGGTATCTACTACTTCTTTTGCCTTTTCGCCCGTAAGCGCTAAAGCCCCAACTCCAGCGAGAAAAATGTCCTTGAAACCATCTTCAATTGACTTAGCCATAACGTTCCCCTCCGTTCTTGTAACTAATGTTGTTTTTATTATACGAGTTTATCCTGATTTGCCTGATTACGACTAATTAACTCTTTTAATTGAACACAGTGTTTAGTAAAATGAGCACGATTAATTGGACAAAACGTTTGGTTTTATAGAGAAAGCTTGTGTGTATTCGTGACGGAAATGCCCCAACAACAACCGACTCCAGCTAAGACTTATTCAACTAATAATAAAGTAAGTACATCATCGGCAGATACTCTGCCTGAATGTTCTACAAATTCTGCTTCATCAGGTATCTCGCCCGAAAACCATCCAGCTTCCTCTGCTGATACCTCCACGTCTGTTCAGGCATTGCTCGTAGGCATAGATGTGGGATCCACTACGGGAAAAATTGCCGTATATGATCCTACTGCAGAAAAAGTTCTCTTTCGTCGATACGCCCGCCACCATGCACGCCAGGTTGAATGTGTAAAAAATCTTTTTATTGAAGTAAAACAAGAATTTCCTAACACCCCTCTCCGTGCAGCATTTTGCGGTTCAGGTGGTGCCGCTCTTGCACAAGCGCTTGAGGTTCCTTATGTACAGGAAGTTGTTGCAAATGCCCTGGCAGTAAGCGCCTTTTATCCCACCGCTCGAACAGCCATCGAGCTTGGTGGCCAAGACGCAAAAATGGTGTTTTTCGAATACGACACAACACAGGAGCGCCTCAATGTTGCCGACATGCGTATGAATGGTAGCTGCGCAGGCGGAACGGGCGCCTTCATTGACGAAATAGCTACCTTACTTAAAGTTCCTACAGAAAAGTTTAATGACCTCGCCGCCAAAGGTACGTCTGTTCATAACATTTCTGGCCGCTGTGGTGTATATGCCAAAACAGATATTCAGCCGCTGTTAAACCAAGGGGTTTCTCGAGAAGAAATCGCTCTTTCTTCATTTCATGCCATTGCCAAACAAACCATTGGCGGCTTAGCACAGGGCTTAGATATTGTTGCTCCTGTTGTTTTTGAGGGTGGCCCCTTAACGTTTAATCCACGCCTTATTAAAGTTTTTGCAGAACGCTTGGATTTAGGCCGCGAAGACATCATTATCCCCGAACACCCTGAAACAATTGTTGCCGTTGGTGCAGCACTTTCACTAACCGATCTCTTCCGCGACACTCCCGCGATACTGGATTTAGACGACGCAATCCATACCCTAGAAACAAAACGCATTGTAGTAATTGATGGAGCAACCGCAATGTGTTCATGCGAAGATGACAGCAGTGATGCCACCCAATCTTTAGAGTTGTCACTTCCCCTGTTCGAAAATGCCGAAGAACGTGAAGCCTTTGAACAGCGCCACCCTTTAGGAGATGCCTCTTCGGCTTATTCTGTCATTCTTACAGAAGACACTCCTGACCAAAATGAGCATTCCGATGGTCCTTCATTGCCCACTAAACCTCTTCCTGTCTATTTAGGAATTGACTCTGGCTCAACGACGACAAAACTTGTTTTACTCGACACCGAAGGTAACCTCATAGATTCCTTCTACGCCCCTAACGAAGGCGAGCCGCTCAAAGTTGCCCAGAATGCTCTCTTGCATCTACACGATTCTTACGCCCAACAAGGCTTTGAATTGGATGTTCTCGGAGTGGGCACTACAGGATATGGCGAATATATGTTCGCCCAAGCATTTGGCGCAGATAGCCACACTGTAGAAACGGTTGCCCATGCCCATGCAGCCCAGCGCTATGTTCCCGATGTTACGTTCATTCTTGATATCGGCGGACAGGATATGAAGGCCCTTTGGATAGATGAAGGCATTATCACCAACGTTGTAGTTAATGAAGCCTGCTCAAGTGGATGCGGCTCCTTCCTGGAAAATTTTGCTTCCACCTTAGGTATCGAAACTAAAGATATTGCAGAATCAGCATTTCGTTCCGAATCCCCCGCAGTACTGGGTAGCCGTTGCACGGTATTTATGAACTCCAGCATTGTGACCGAACAGAAAAATGGCAAAACGCCCGATGATATTATGGCGGGCTTGTGTCGCTCGATCATCGAAAACGTTTTCACGAAAGTTATTCGCGTCTCTAACCTCGATAGCTTAGGCAGCAAAATTGTTGTCCAAGGAGGCACCTTCTTAAACGATGCCGTACTGCGTGCCTTCGAGCAATACGTTGGACATGAAGTGGTACGCGCTCCCTACCCAGGCCTTATGGGAGCTATCGGAGCTGCACTTATTGCGCAAGAACAGCTTGAAGCAAAAGAAATGCATCGAAACCAAAAGAGCACCCGCGCGGACGCTTTATCGTCCTCTTCACAAGCAAACTCCAACACAGCTACCCTTAAGGCATCGTCCTTTATTGGCTGGGATGCTCTGCGCGACTTTAGCTACGAGCAAGAAACCAATCTGATTTGCCCCTTCTGTGCGAATCGCTGCAATCGCACGCGCATCACCTTCTCGAACGGCTCTTCTTGGATAACAGGAAATCGCTGCCCACGTGGTGAGGTGGTAGGCGATCCAAAAGATTCGAGCGTACGCGATGCTGTACGTGCCGCCAAGCAAGCGATGGATAGCGTACCTAATTTATATACCGAGCGCGAAGAGCTCCTCTTCCAAGATTGGCCTCATAGTGCCTTGTTGCCTGACCAAAACATCACCATCGGGCTTCCCCGTGTGTTGTTCTATTGGGATACCATGCCTTTCTGGAAAACCCTTTTGCAGGCTCTTGGTTTTACGGTAAAACTGTCTCACTTAAGCACACGTGCCATATACGAAGACGGCCTGCAGGCAGTTGCATCCGATACCGTCTGTTTCCCTGCAAAGCTTGTACATGGTCACTTGCGCGATCTTCATAAGCAGGGCGTCGATCGTATTTTTATGCCAATCGTTACCACCGTTCCTTCGGAAAACCAAGCAGATACCAGTCAATCGATGTGTGCCGTGGTAAAAGGATATCCCCTGGTAATTAAAAACTCGGATAACCCCGAACGCCGCTGGAACACTCCTTTTGATAGCCCTCTTTTCCACTGGTTCACCGAAAAGGATCGCACAAACCAGTTGGCAAAGTATTTCCATGACACCTTTGCAATTCCCGAAAAGGCCACCCAAGAAGCGCTTAAACAAGCTGATGCAGCTCAAAAAGCATTTCAAGAGACCTTGCAAAAGCGCGGTGCAGAAATACTGGCGCAAGTTCGCAAGGAAGGCCGCTATGCCATTGTGTTAGCAGGTCGTCCTTACCACAATGACACCTTAGTAAACCACGAACTTCCTAACTTCTTTACCGATATGGGTATACCAGTAATCACCGCTGATTCGGTACCTGGCGTAAATGAAGTGGTACTTGATAATAGCTTGATCGATATCGTCAATAATTTCCATGCACGCATGCTTTCTTCTGCTGCTATAGCGGCGCAAAGCTCCCACATGGAATACGTCCAAATCGTAAGCTTCGGTTGCGGACATGATGCATATCTCTCCGATGAAATCATCCGCCTCATGAAAGAAGTGGGTCCGAAAATCCCCCTTGTTCTTAAGGTAGACGAAAGCGATATTCACGGACCTTTAGGCATTCGTACGCGCTCATTCGTTGAAACCATCGAACGTCGTCGCGCACAATCAGATGCTGTCGATCCTAATACTTCAGCCGCAAATTCAAAGCAAACCCTAAAGTCGCCCGAGGCGTTTGAGGGAAGCTCTGATGGCATTGATTCGGCAAACTTAGCCACCCTAGAGCAAGCAAACGACGAACAAGTTGCGCGCGAAACAGGAGCAAAGCTATCGGATCCCTATCCGCAAAAGTTCGACAAGAAAGCCGTTGAAGAACGTGTAGTTCTTGTTCCCAACACTTCGCATGCCTTCAGTCGTATCATGTCTGCCGTTTTCTCAAAACAGGGGCTGCGAACGGTTTCACTTCCTATTGGTCGCGAACGCGCAATCTATCTGGGCAAAAAGTATGTTCATAACGATATATGCTTCCCTGCGCAAATCGTCATTGGTGAAGCACTTGAAGCCCTTGAATCAGGCGAATATGATTTGAATCACGTTGCCGTTGCTACGGGCAAATACATTGGCGACTGCCGCCTGACTCATTACGCAGCACTTTTACGCAAAGCACTCGATGACGCTGGATATGAACAGGTACCTATCATCACTAATGACGATGTAGATTTCCACAACATACATCCAGGCTTTAAGCTGAGCTTGATATCGGCTATTCGCATAGCATATACCCTGCCCATGATAGATGCCCTTGAAGAGCTCCTTCGCAAAATGCGCCCTTATGAATTAGTTGAAGGAAGCGCAAATGAGGCATTCGAGCGTGCTCTTGATTGCTTGGTTGACGGCCTTGAAACAGGTGGCGTCCATGGTGCTAAGAAAGCTTTTGTTCAATCTATCGAGATCATGAAACAGGTTCGCTACGATAGAAGCAACCCCCGCCCAACCGTACTTATCGTTGGTGAATACCTGCTTAATTTCCATCCTGGCGCAAACCACGACATTGAAGACTATCTGGAAAAGAATGGTCTTGAAGTTATAGAAGCTCGCATGACCGATGTCATTCGTAAAACCTATTTCTATCAAAACTCCCAGGTAAAAGAATACAAGGTGGATAGACCGTTCCCACTAAAAGCAACGTATGCCATTGATAACCATGTATTTGATTTGGCTCACGACATGACCGACAAAATCGCTAAAGCGCACCCCTTGTATACCCCACCTACCCGTATGCCCGAATTGGTAAAAGCAAGCGATCCCATCATCCACCACACCTTTGATGCGGGTGAAGGTGTTCTGATTCCCGCCGAGATACTGCACCATGCAGAGCATGGCTGTCGGGCATTTGTAATCTTGCAGCCTTTTGGTTGTTTGCCTAACCATGTTGTAGGCCGAGGCATAGCAAAACGGCTGAAAGAGCTCTACCCCGACGCACAGATTCTTCCTTTGGATTTCGATCCCGATGTAAGTTTCGCAAACATTGAGAATAGGTTACAGATGCTTATCATGAACGCGAGAGCGTCTCACTCAAAGTAAGCTAATCAAAACGCTTTATTATCAGGAGATCCTCACATGGCTCGACCAAGAAAAGACCAAGGCGATTCCGCTGAACAACGCATTAAAGATTCGTTTTGGGGTTTATTGCAACAACATAATCTAAATGACATCACCGTAAGCATGATTACCGCACAGGCGAAATGTAACCGCGGTACGTTTTATTATCATTACAACTCGCTAGAAGAGCTTATTGAGGCGGTTATCCAAGATGAACTCTTCATCGCAAACAGCGTTCCTCGTGCCTTGTTTTATCTGTTCTGCTTTAAGGCAGACCCCTTCGAAGAAGAAGGTTTTGCGCTGCACATCAAACGCTTTGGACTCATGATGAATCGCGGCGACAAAAATGGCATTGACATCAAAGTTAAAGAAGCGGTAGTTGGCATATGGGAGAATCTCCTTTGCGAACCCGACGAAGAACTCACCCTGGATACCCGCCTTGTCATTGAATATGTTACGAGCGGTCTTATTGGCCTTATTGCATACCTGCATCGTGAAGGTTTGCTAGAAGACTGCGACCATATGCCCGACGAATCCAAATTCAGTTTTAAGACAAACGCTCAATATTTGGTCTCTAGCGTAAGCAACGCTCAAAATATTCCCGTTCAGGAATTAGAAAAGCGAATTTGTAGACAACTCCAAACAACGCATATTGCTTCGTGCGAATCCTGTTCACGAGCGTTACTGCTTTAGCTAGCGCTTGCTTAATGCATGGATGGTATGAGCGGCACCTAACCGACATCGCTAAACATACTCCTGCAGACATCAGACTTTATTCTTTGACCAGCTTTTGAAGTCAGCTAAATACGTGCACTCTTCTGCGCAGTCCATACGCTGCAGTGCTTCTTGAGCAACTTTAAACAAGAGCTCTAGCCAGTCTTCTAATCTCATTTCACAAATAGTTGCCTGCAAACCATTTTCTCGAATGGTCTCTGCTGCAGATTCGGTGTAATCGGAAGAAAGTGGCCACAAACCCTCTACCACACCAAAAGCTTCTTCGATGCAATCAAGAGATTCTGAAGAATAAAAAATACCTTTAATAAGAGCAGCATATCCTGCAACAGCATCAATCGGCAGTGCGTCAGCAGGACGAATTTCCACAAAATGCTTAAGACGCACATCAGGCCAAAACATTGATAACAAATGCTCAATATCCTCAGTTGACATGGGCGCATCAGCATACGCCTCAGCGGCGGTAAGTCCGTTCACTTCTCGTAGAGCAGGACTCTGAGGATCAGCTACCGAAGCACGTGTTACAAAAATAGGACACGTCGACAAAAGCCAATCAGCATAGGAGGCAAAACCAAAATCCTCATCAAATAAGCCTGGAATTTGACCACAGCGATCATTGTCTACATCACGCCACATTTGTAATCGCGACAAGGGTCTTTCTGGCACTTCTCCTTCAAAACGCTCAACATTATCCGTCAAAAAGGCGATCATAGGCACTAAAGCTTGCGCTACTCTTAGCTTTCGAACAGCGTCAGCCTCATCGGAATAATCAACTGAAACCTGAGTTGAAGCAGAGGCGCGCATCATTCGCTCTCCATGAGTTCCTAGCGCACGGAAATACTCATTCATGAAGCGATAACGCTGCTTTGGGATAAGTGATAGATCAAGCGCTTTTTCCGTAGGGTGATATCCCAAAGTGATTAGCTTGCACTGATGCTGTTCCAAAAAAGGATCCACTAAAGAACGAAAGCGCTTATATACACGAACAATTTCGCGAATATCCTCAAAGGGAGCAATACTGATTTCTAATTGCGCAGCAGGCTCCAACGTAAGTGATGCCTCATCATCGGCAAGACCTATCAAATCACCTTCTACACCTTGCATCTTTCGAGGATAGAAATCAGAGAGGTACGCAAGAATATCACGCACGCCAAAATGCGCATCGCCTTCATAGGAAAGCGCTTTGCGCGAATGCTCATGCACTACAAAATGTTCTACCTCAACGCCAAGCTTTTTACTGCTCGCATTGCCTCTTGCACCCTGCTCGAAGTAAGCAATAATTGCTTGACGATTTTCCTTTTCGAAAGACATGGTTTTACTCCGCTTCGCCCAAATGAGCAAATAATGCTGACGAAAGATAACGCTCACCCGTATCTGGCAGAACAACTACGATAGTCTTTCCTTCGTTTTCGAGACGCTTGGCAACACGTGCTGCCGCAGAAAGTGCAGCGCCCGAAGAGATACCAACTAGAAGGCCTTCTTTTGCAGCCAATTCGCGTGCTGCCGCAAAGGCATCCTCTTCAGTTACGGTAAGCACTTCATCATAAATTTCTGTATCCAAGGTGTCGGGTATAAAGCCCGCGCCAATTCCCTGCAGTCCATGAGCTCCCGCACGGCCTTCCGAAAGAACAGGGGACCCCGCTGGCTCAACGGCAACAACCTTTATGTCAGGATTTTGAGACTTTAAGTATTTACCAGAACCAGACAAGGTGCCACCGGTACCCACGCCAGCAACTAAGATATCTACTTTACCTTCAGTTGCCTGCCATATTTCCGGACCAGTAGTTGCTTCATGAGCGGCAGGATTTGCAGGATTCACAAATTGCCCCGCAATAATAGAATTAGGAAACTCTTTTGCAATCTCATCTGCTTTAGCAATGGCACCTGCCATTCCTTTAGCACCTTCGGTCAGTACAACTTCTGCACCATAAGCCCTCATAAGAATTCGACGCTCAATACTCATGGTGTCAGGCATAACAATAATCGTGCGATTCCCGCGCGCTGCTGCAAGCGCCGCTAGTGCAATACCAGTATTTCCTGAAGTTGGCTCGATTATTACCGTATCGGCATCAAGCTTTCCCTCGCGCTCTGCCCTCTCAAGCATTTCTTTTGCAATGCGATCTTTAGCAGATCCCGCAGGATTAAACGCTTCGATTTTTGCAACCACCTTCGCTTTTAGCTGGTGATTCTTTTCGTAATTTACAAGCTCTAATAAAGGAGTGTTTCCGATTAATTCTGCAACATTTGAATAAATCATGAGGTAGGCCTTCCTCTATACCCAGCGTTATTACGCAAACTCAATTATCTCTTTGTTATTAGCCTAGCCAAACTAGGCGAGTTACCCTAACTAAGCTACGTACCTTAGTTCAATCGTTTAAACAAACTAAACATGGTTTATATCATTATCAGGGTTGATCGAGACTTTACTCCACCTCTACACAAAACACACCTTCAATTATTTCAAGAGACAAAACCGTTACGTAAAAGATAAATTAACTCTCCCTCACAATGCGCTTGATTTATGGGCTTAATGTGAGCGCATTGTGCACTTTACGTGCACTTTCTTTTTCTCTTTTGTGCAAAAAGTATGCCTCAAACTTCTCTTTTATGTGAATTTCGCCTTTCACAATTAAAGGTACCTCGGTTCCCTCCAAACGACAGGAGAAGCTATGAATACCGCTATTTGCAACCATTCCCCCAAACGGCATGCGAACAATAGGATTGGCAAATCGTATCGACCCGCCTTTCTGAATTCGGATAGCGTTCTCTTTCCAAAGAACACTATCCTTCCAGGAAGTGCTCTTTTGTTCATTCTTGGAGGTTTGGCATTCGCTCTTGTCTTGGGATTAATCTATCCCCAAAGTACCCAGGCACTCGAAAATACGCTTTCTAGCGCAAACGACACTCCTGCAAACGATACCCCTATCACTATTACTATCCAAGTTGAAGGGTTTTCAGAAAACATTCCCGTCCTTGAAGCGGGAAAAGATTTCACCAAAGGACAACCCGTTAAAAGCGATCCTCGTTTTATGGTCGATGATCAGGGGAATCAAATCCTTGCAAGCCTGATAGAACAAAAAGAGTTGGAAGGCTATAAGCTTGTATGGAAAACGGAACAAGGCGAATCGTTCGACTGGTTCAATACTGCCGTAAATGAAAGCATTACCGTTGTTGGCACTTTTGAACAATCAGACTATACCGTGCGTATCTCTTTCAATGACAACAAAACACAAGATTTAGAAGTGTCGGTGCCTAAAGGATCTTCATTTGAGCAAGCCTATGGAAGCATTCCGCAGCAACCGTCAAAAACAGGATATTCCTTTGTCCGCTGGGTCAATTCCAATGACAATTCCACCTTTGATTTCTCGGCTCCCGTTAGTGCTTCTACTACGGTTTATGCTCTTTTTTCTATCAGTGAACCCGATAAGGTAGTAACCGTAGATGCAGACTTCGATATACCAGAAACCCTTTCAGGAAGATGCTATATTGGCGCAACATGGGGTGTTCACCCAGCCAAATTTAGCATCTCTGGTTTTTCAGGAGAATTGGAAGGGTGCTCGGGAACAGGTTCCTGTTCTCTTCCTAGCGCCGCTGCGCCATCTTATACCTGGGCAGACTACAAAGCGACTCTAGCAGATGTTGATATTGAAGCGGGCGTTGTTACCTATGATGTGACCATTACCCCTCCAGGAGCCGCTAAACCCGATGGACCGCGAAACAGCCTGGGACTCATTGGCTATCAAACTGTCTACTTCAAAGCCGAAATCCAGAAAAACTTCGGTGGATATATTGAGCTGCAAAAAACTTCAAGCAATCCTTCACTCAACGAAAACAACGCCACCTATTCATTAGAAGGCGCTACCTTTGGTATCTACAATGACGAAGGCTCACGCGTAGCGCAGCTTGTTACCAACTCGGAAGGAAAAACAGACAAAAGCCCCCTGTTGCCTGTTGGCATCTATACCATTAAAGAAGAATATTCTCCTGCTGGATTCGCATCCACCGAAGACAAAACCGTCCAAATAGCAGCTGGTTCTGTTCTTACTTCCACCATTGCTAATACACCCCAAAGCGCTCTGGTCGATCTTGTTCTTCAAAAAGTTGACTCAGAAACAAACGCAAACAGTCCCTTAGGATCAGCAACGTTTGAAGGAGCGCAGTTTAAGATAAGCTATTACGACCGATACCTCACCCTTCCCCATATGGTCAAAAATGCCACACAGGCATTTGAAAGTGCCCGGAACGACTCATTTTCGCAGGCAACTTCTCAATTTCTTTCCGCCAGCACTCGCGATGCTTGGCAAGCAAAACGAAGTTGGATTTTTGAAACCGATAAACACGGGAACCTTCGATTTGCAGAAGACTACCTCATTGAAGGAGACGATTTTTACTACGACAACGAAGGATCTATCGTATTGCCTTTAGGCACCGTAGTAATTGAAGAAGTAAAAGCGCCAGAAGGTTATCTTCCCATCGAAGACCCTTTTGTAATAACGCTTGCTGAATCTGGAAACGATATTCATATAGAAGCCTGGCAAACACTGCAGGCAATCGAACAGGTAAAGCGAGGAGATCTGTCTTTTACCAAGGTGCGAGAAGGATCTATGGAACGCCTGGCACATGTTCCGTTTCGCATTACCTCAAAAACAACGGGTGAATCACACATTCTTGTTACCGACGAAAACGGAATGGCGAGCACTGAATCATCATGGACTCCTCACTCGCAAAACACCAACGCGGGATTATCGTCTGATGACGGCATTTGGTTTAGCAATGATACTCAAGGCAACGCTGCTCCTGTAAATGATTCGCTAGGAGCACTGCCCTACGATACCTACCTTATTGAAGAGCAGTCCTGTTCAGCCAACGAAGGTATGCAACCTGTTGCTTTTGAGGTAACCATTACTCGCAACAACGTTACTCTCGATTTAGGCACGGTAGATAACAAACCCTTCACGCCTGAAATCTCAGGAGAAGTAGACAAACGTCAGACTTTATTTGTATCAAACGGACTGTTCACCTACACCATAGACTATCGGTCAACCTCTCCTACCTGGGCAGATGAATTTACCACAACCGATACCATTGCGTGCGCAAAAGAAAACCAGGCTCATCTTAGAGCGATTTCCACTCCTGTTAGCTTTGGCGATTACGATGGAAAAATGAACATATGGTATAAAACGAATCTTTCAGGAACGAAAGACACTTCCCAAAGCACCTTCGATCCCGAAAGCGTTAATGCCTGCTCTTCAAACCCGCACAATCCAGATAACCCTAATAATGAACGAGTGTTTGATTTTGAAAGTTGGCAGTTATGGAAGCAAGGGGTCTCTACGCTTGAACCATCTCTTCTCTTTACCGAAGAATTAGAACTCAAAGAAGGAGAATACGTAACAGAACTTGCCTTCGAACACGGCAGAGTCGAAGAAGGGTTTAGCACCCTTGATCAAAGTGATACTCAATGGGATCGTCGCGATCGCTATACAGAAGACGACACTCTGGAAAGCCTCTTTGATAGTTCTGCCTTTACCGCCTGGGATGACGATGCTTGCAAACAAGTTGCAGCAGCAGCAAAACACGAAACGAAGCTTCCATCTTCAGATACGCAGTATGCTCCCGCTATCTTATTCATGGAAGCCACAGAAGATATTCTTGCCAGCAAAGGAATAGAACTTTGGAACGATGCGCGAGTCGATATATATCGCAACATAGAATTGCACGACGAAGATGAAGATTCCGTAGTACAAACCACCACTCAAAACCCCACACAAAGCACTACCCCAAAAAACGACAACCCCGTAGAAGAGATTATTTCCAAGCTCCCTAAAACTGGAGATATCCCTACAGGTACCGTATTAGCAGTTATAGCATTAGCAATTGCAGCAATGCTCGCTTTGGTTATAGGAATACGGGGAGCTAAAAACAAAGAGAAGTAATCAATGCCATTTAGGTACTTCAGATACAACTAAACACTATCCTGTAATGCCGCGCTTAACCGTGCGGCGTTTTCTTTTTGGTGGTTCAACTGGTTCGCGGAAATCCAGCATAAGCTGCTCTGCAACACCCGCGCTTTCGTTTTCTGTGACCTTTTCAATATCTTTAATATTCCAAGAAAGAGCCTCTGAGCCATGCAGCTCTAGCATTTTATAGCGCGCATCCTGCAAATTCTGCTTCGAGCCTGCCCTGTGTTCGCTTTCAAATTCAATAACGCTCGATTTAGGTGCAGCACCCTTTGGAGAAACTATTGTTGCGCGATAACGAGTCATATATCTTCCTTGCTTCAAAACGGTCACCTTAAGCATAGCGTAAGATGCTTTTACCTTGAGATATGCATGAGAAAACCATGCCTGACTTGAAATAAATGGTTTCCCTATGAATACCTATTCCATTCTTTAAAGACCGTTAGAAAATAGCAACGTTGAACTTTATCACAGGAGAATTATGAGCCCACTTGAACTTATCCCCAAGCAGGAATATGCCGATATTCGCAGTGTTGGCATACCGCAAGCCTTGCTGTACTACCGCTACCATGTTTTATGGCGGACATTTTTTGAGAGCCTTGGCTGCAACGTTATTGAAAGCCAGCCGTCAGACCGTGCACTTCTTTCACGAGGCGAGCAATACTCCATTGATGAATGCTGTCTGGCATCAAAACTTTATATGGGACACGTTGAGAGCCTTCTGGATACGTGCGATGCCGTATTCGTTCCCAGCATTGATAACCTCGGTCTTCATAAAGGGTTTTGCACTAAATTCCAGGCACTACCCGACTTAGTTGCAAATACCTTTGCCTCACGCAATCCACGTATCATCTCTTGTGAGATTGACAAAGACGATACTGGAATATCTGCCGAAGAAGCCTATGTGTCTCTTGCTACTAAATTTGGATGCACCAAAAAGCAAGGCAAGTCCATCTATCAAGATGCTCTTCATGCGCAAAAAAAGCACAACGAAGCGCTTGCTCATAAGCAGGCAACACTGCTCAAAGATGCCGAAAAATTGCCTGCGCAAGAGCGTCCTTTGCGTATCTTAATCGCAGCACACCCTTACGTAATACACGATCCTTATATTGGTGGGCCTATCATTAGCATGTTAGAGGACCTGCAGGTATGCACGCTCTATTCTGATCGCTTTGATAGAAAGCAAGCCTTAGAAAAAAGTTACGACTTTTCAGAAACTATGCCCTGGATCGTAAACCGCGAGATCATCGGTACTATTCTTCATCTTTATGATCATCTTGATGGGATTGTGCTGGTAAGCGCTTTTCCTTGCGGCCCCGATTCGATGACCAACGATGCTCTTATTCGCTGCATTAAAGGCAAGCCCATCTTGTCACTCACCATCGACAGTCAAAGCGGCACCGCAGGACTAGAAACACGCCTTGAAAGCTTTGTTGACATTCTGCGCTACCAAAAACGAGGAGGTTACTTACATGATGAGCGATAAAACCCCCACTGAGCGCATTGCCGAAGTAACCAACCCTATAAAACAACGCGTTGGCGATATTAAAACGCCTATCAACCGCGTAGCAGATACGCTTAAACGTCGCTATTCCGAAGACGCGCCAGCAGGCGTCTTTCTACGCCCTGGCAAACCTGAAGCATTGCGCCCCAAAAAGAAAAAGAAGCACAAAAAAGATCGCCACACCCGCACCAGAGTTGCTTTCATGCGCTACGCCTACTACGACATTGCCTTTCGCTTCTTTGTCGAAGAAGTTCTTGATGCAGATTTCGTAGCACTGCCAGAAGCAACCAGAAAAACTTTAGAGCTGGGTACACTTAACAGTACCGACTATGTATGTGCTCCATTCAAGCACATTCTTGGCGACTATATTGAAGCCCTCGATATGGGCGCCGATGTGCTTGTTCAGCTTACTGGTCCTTGCCGATTAGGCTATTATGGCGAACTTCAAGAGTCAATTCTGCGCGATATGGGCTACGACTTCGAGATGCTTAACTTTGCCACAGTAAGCGGCAAACCCTTGCAGGAATATCTTTCTATCTGCAAGAAAAAAGTAAATCCCGATCTTTCAGTATCGAAGGGTGTAAAGAACTTTCTTGTCGTGCTTAAAATGATCGAGGCCCTCGATTTCTACCATGATCGCTATTTGGAACTTGCTGGTTTTGAAAAAGATCCTGGATCGTTTAAGCGTGCTCAAAAAGACTTTTTTGCCGAAATGAACACCGTCACAGGTGCTACCCAAATGGCAGCAGTCTATCGCCATCATATGCGCATCCTCGAAGATCTTCCTATCAAAATACCCAACGACCCTATACGAGTAGGTCTGATAGGAGAATTTTTCACAGGGGTTGATCCAAGGTCTAATTTGTTTATCGAAGATAAACTCAGTTCAATGGGTGTGTCTCTTGCGCGAACCGTTAATTTAACTAACCGTATTTTGCGCTATAACGAAGAAAATCTGCGTCGCAGTGTTTCGGAATATGTATCGTTTGATATGGGTCCTACATCAACGCTTTCTATAGCGGCAGCAAAGCATTATGCCGAAGAAGGCTTTGACGGCATCATTCACTTAAAATCGTCGGGATGCACTCCAGAAATTGACTGTATGCCCGTACTGCAGCGATTAAGCAATGACTACCACATTCCTATTTTGTATCTTAGCTACGATTCACAAACGAGTGATACAGGGCTTGATACCCGACTTGAAGCGTTTTATGACATGATTGCTATGAGAAAGGCTCGCTAATGACCTCTGCATTTCTTGGTATAGATACTGGCTCAATTTCAACCAAAGGCGTCATCATCGACGAAGCGGGTGAAATTATCGCCCGCTCCTATTTATGGACTGAAGGTAACCCCACCGATGCCGCAAAACGCGTTGTTGATGATTTGGCAAACCAAATTGATCATGATGAATTTGAAGTAGTTGCCGTTGGCACCACCGGCAGCGCTCGCCGTCTGGTTGGCGCTATTCTTAATGCCACGGTAGTAAAAAACGAAATTACCGCACACGCCGTAGGCACTACCCATCTTCATCCCGATGTACGCACTATCTTAGAAATTGGCGGACAAGATTCTAAGGTCATTTGTGTAGAAAACGGTATCGCTACTGATTACGCTATGAACACGCTTTGCGCTGCAGGAACTGGATCTTTTCTTTCGAGTCAGGCTCATCGCCTTGGTGTAGAAGTTGAAGACTTCGGCCCGATAGCCCTTACCTCTAAGCATCCTGCAAATATCGCTGCACGCTGTACCGTTTTTGCAGAAAGCGACTTGGTTCACAAAATCCAAGTTGGCTACGCGCGTGAAGATGTTATTGCTGGTCTTTGCAAAGCAGTGGCAACCAACTACTTAAACAACGTAGGTAAAGGCAAACGAATTATCGCTCCTATTGTTTTTCAGGGTGGCGTTAGCAAAAATGTAGGGGTCGTTCATTTCTTCGAGGAAACACTTGGACAAGAAGTACTGGTAGATCCCGATGGCCATTTGATGGGCGCATTTGGTGCTGCTCTTCTTGCGGCCGATGCTCCCGCATCACAGCGTAAGCCTTTTTCGTTCAACATTGACAATATTGAATTCACCACACGTGAGGTGGTATGCCAAAAATGTGCAAACCATTGTGAAATCGTCTGCGTTTATCGCGATGATGAGCTTATTGACGCTTGGGGCAATCGCTGCGACAAGGGAGCTATTCGGCCACACAAATAAGCTCCAGCAATACCTTTCAGCAAGATTCAGAGCAAACAGGTACTCAATCGACCCAGCACAATATTTCATAACAGCAAACAAGCTATCTGTCGTGAACGTGTTAGGTTGTTGCATTTGTGTGAAGTTAAGATCAAGTGTTTGAATCGACATTTATTCGTCTCTATTATTAGTAATGGAACCAGTCAGGGCATCTCTTATACGAGATGCCCTCTTTTTGCGTCAATAATTTTTTACACGCAGTGTAAATATTTTGACCTCCAACATAAAACCCGCACTCGAAAGGAGCACTTACATGGGTCTTACCCGCAAGCAGATTATCATCGTTGTTATTTTGCTTTCCGGCACGCTGCTTGCCGTACTTAACCAAACACTGCTTTCACCTGCACTGCCCGTTATCATGGCAGACACGCATGTTGATGCAACCACGGTCCAGTGGCTTACCTCAGCGTATTCTCTTGTTGAAGCAGTAGTAATTCCCCTTTCGGCTTACCTCATCGGGCGTTTCTCCACTAAAAAGCTCTTTGTTTTTGGCATGTCCACCTTTGCTATTGGATCACTTCTAGCAGGAATCGCTCCTGTGTTTGCCGTGCTCCTTATTGGACGTATGTGCCAAGCAGTAGCAACGGGCATTGCAATGCCTATGGTGTTTACGGTAATTCTGCTTATTTTCCCCCGTGAAAAACGCGGAAGCGCTATGGGTATCGTTTCTTTGGCTATCGGATTCGCCCCCGCAATTGGTCCTTCTGTTTCTGGCCTGTTAGTAGACAGTGTTGGTTGGCGTGCTCTGTTTTTACTGGTTTGCGCGCTCGCTATCGTAATCGTGCTCTGCGCGATATTTTTCCTTGAAAGCTACGGCGAATTTGAGCCAACCTCATTCGATAAGCCCTCTGTTGCCTTATGTTCTTTAGGTTTGTTAAGCCTGCTTTACGGACTTTCTTCAATTACCTCTGCTGCAGTTATTGCACTACCAGCAAGCTTGATAGTTATTGGCGTTATTTTGCTTACCTTATTTGTTGTAAGGCAACTCAAACTTGAAGTGCCTCTTTTAAAAGTAAGCATTTTAAAAACACGTAATTACGCAATCACAGTTGCGGTGGTTGCAGGGCTTCAAGCTGCGCTGGTTGGCACAGGCGTATTGCTGCCCATTTATCTGCAGAATTTGCTTGGTATTTCTGCCCTTGAAACGGGTCTTGTTATGCTACCTGGCGCAGTTATTGGTGCTATTCTTGGCTACTTCGCAGGACGTTGGTTCGACAAATTCGGCCCCCGCAAGGTAATAATCCCCTGTGCGTTCATTCTCTTACTTGGCGGCTGTGGCTTAATCGCCTTTTCTCTTGATACCCCTATCCCCTTCATTATTGCGGTGTACACCTGCTTGTCAGTCGGCATTACTGGCACGATTACCCCTATCAACACATGGGGCATCAACTCGCTCGACAATAGTGTTATCCAACATGCAAATGCCTTGTCAAACACCCTGAACCAGGTAGGTGCCTCACTCGGTACCGCTATTTTGGTATCTCTTTCGGCTACCTCCGTTTTCTTATTCCCCGAGATGCCCGCCCTGGAGCAGACCATGATAGGAGATCGTATTGCATTCTGCTTTACCGCAGCGCTGATGGTTATTATTTTCTTGGTAATCGTCATTTCCGTGCGCGATAACCGAAAGCCCAGCTTCGCAACTTCGATTGAAGCAGTACGTATGCCCACTAAAGCAAACGATCATATTGCCGTTGATTTAGCCATGAACAAAGAGCCCTATTTTGTTCATGACACCGATACGATTCGTGAAGTAGCTCAAATCTTAGCGGCAAACAAAACTTCAGGTGTTCCTGTTGTGGACTCAGACAATAAGGTTGTCGGCTTCATTTCCGATGGTGACATCATGAAATACATCGGACGTAGCGACGGACACGTCTTAGACGCTACTCGCATGTTGTATCAGATTCCTGAAACAGAAAACTTCATGCAGCGTGTAGCTGACCTGATTGATTTAAATGTAATGCGCATCGCAACCAAGGGAGCTATTTCCGTGCCAAGTGGCTCCTCCCTTGACGATGCCTGTCGCATGTTGGCAGAAAAGCGCATTAAAAAGATCCCTGTCGTTGATGCTCAAGGTTGCCTTGTTGGTTCGCTTTCTCGCTCCGATATCATTCGCTCCACCATGGCAAATTTGGCTTCTATCGAATCCCTTGTTGAGGCAGACAAGAAAGAAAAAGAGCAGGCTAAGGCTCGCGCTTAATTGTTAAGGTAATACCTATCTATGGAGCTCCATGCCTGAGACGTCTCTAGGCACTTGGAGCTCCATGTTTGATACCTTCTACCATGGAGCTCCATACTTGAAACATTTCTAGTTCCATGAGCCTCGATGCTCGGGGCACCTCTCCAGTCCATGAAACTCTATTCTTGGGAAAATCCATTCACTACAAACGGAATCGCCTATCTATCTGAGCGAATAACCCCACGAGCAGCAACATACGTCAATACGAAGTACAAACCATATACTGCCAAGAAAGCTCCCGATACTACTACACTCGTCTGTCCAATATCCAGATGACCAAATAATTGCACCAACGTTACTACTTCTTGCAAAGCGCACAAAGAATGAGCGATTGCCAGCACAAGTGGGAACAAAAAGGCAATCAGAATCTGCTTGAACAAGGCGCCATTGACCATAGAGCGCGGCGCACCTAGCTTGTTAAGCAACTGATAACGCGTACGATTATCGCTTGCGCTGGTTAACTGTTGGATAGCCAAAATTGCCGCACAAGCCACCACAAGAACAAGACCAATATAAATAGCCAAGTACGCAATGATGGTAGTCAGACCAATGTTTTGACTAAAGACCTCTTCTTTAGTCATACCCATGTTTAAAGGCCACGTTTCAGGATCTTCGGAAGTAGAAATACCCTCATAGATGTCCATCCATTGTTTTTCTGCATCAGGATTATTAGTGAACTGAACATTCAGGATTGAAGTTACCGGAACTAAGTCATCAGGAACAATCTCATCCGACACAATAAGAATGCCCATCTGCCCTGGAATTGAGGTTGTCTGGAACGTTTCAGTATTAAGATCACGATCAACCGTCAGATCGTGACCGAATACGTTAAGAGTAATCCCCGATTTAGCCACATCACGTGCGTAATCCATAACGACATCAGTGTCACAATTCAAAACCGCTTCATCACGACCAAGCGAAATACCTTCACGCCCACTGATTTCCATCGCGTGATTATATTGAGAGACGGGAACTATGCTTAGCGTTTGATCGATATAATCGGGGTTTATCATCTCTGTACCCACATAGTCGGTCATGGGCTTGCCAAGCTTTTCGTCTAACTGACCAAAGGTAGCCTCAGAATCATACATATCTACTTGCGCGCTTTCGCGAACCACATTGTTAAAATCTGGCAATCCCAGCTTTTTCGCATCATCGGCAATTCCTTGTGCCATGTTGTAATCGTGTTTTTCCAAATACCCTTGGAGAGCCTCATAGCGTTGTTTCGCTTCATTTGAATAATCGCTACTCTCTAGGCTCGAAGCTACACTGTAATACGATGTCGCGCTCGCATCATAGTGGGTAATAGACGCCATGCTATTTTGCATAGAAAGCGAAATACCTACGCCACCCGCTACACTGGTAATAGCCAAAAACAACGTCATACAAATTACCGCCATTGAAACGAACGACGAATTGATACGAGAAGCCACCTGCCGCAAAGTAAACATATTAAGCCCACGATAGTAGAGCGGCTTTATCGACTGAATTACGCGAAGCAGAAATCCCGATAGCGAATAGAAAAACAGCAGCGTGCCCACACAAACAAGTGCCGTAGCAGCTCCAAAGGTAGGATTAACCACAATGCCGTTTTCGGAGAGCAAATAATACGAAACACCAATAATGGCGCACGATATCAAAAACAAACAAAACGAAACGAGAATACTGCGAAGCTTCAAGGTGTCGTTTTTGCGTTCGGATTGAATAAGATCAATGAGTTTTGCCTTCATGACATAGCCCACATTAAAGAACAAAGCCAACGCGAAAATAATCAAAAAGACAACAATGGTTTTTACTAATTCATCTTGAGCAACAAAGAACGTGAATCCAGGAATATCTACCACAAACATAAACGCAGTGACATACAAAAGTCCTTGCGAGATAAGCAAACCAAGACCAATACCCGCCATCAAAGAAACCAGACCAACAATCAAGGTTTCCGCAAGCGTTAAACGCAGCAACGTACCTTTTGGCATACCTAAAAGCAAATAGATAGCGAACTCTTTATTACGTCGCTTAATCAGATAGCGACTAGCATATACCACCAAAAATGCCAGAATGACGCAAATAAACACCGACACACCATTGATGAGATACGACAGAAGCTCAATCATGTTGCCCTGCGATTTATCAAATGCCAAAACCGCATCTTGAGCAGTAATAGAATTAAAGGCATAAAAGACCGCAACGCCAATCAGCAAGGTAAAGAAATAAATAGCGAAGTCCTTATAGGAACGTCGTACATTTGCAAAAGCTAATTTAGCAAGCACCTTCGTCACCTTCTTCCAACTGAGAAGTAGCGGCAATGATACGCGCTAAAAACGTTTTTCGATCGTTGTCACCCCTATTCATCTGGCCCCACAGTCGACCATCGCGAATAAACACAATGCGATCACTGTGACTCGCCACGCTTGAATCGTGGGTTACCATCAAAATCGTTGCTCCCATAGCGTGAAGAAATTCCAAGGTATCAAGTAAGTCTCGAGCCGATTTCGTATCAAGGGCACCGGTTGGTTCATCAGCCAAGATGAGATGTGGTTTTGTAATAAACGCACGCGCTGCCGCAGCTCGCTGCTTTTGCCCACCAGAAACTTCATACGGATAACGATCAAGCGTTTGCTCTATGGAAAGTTGACGAGCAAGCGATTCTACTTGTTCGTTAATAGTGCGTGCTGGCACGCGAGAAATAGTAAGCGCAAGGGCGATGTTTTCTCTAACCGTAAGGGTATCAAGCAAGTTGGAATCCTGAAAAACAAAACCAAGCTCTTCCCTACGAAAACGGGCAAGCTCCTTTGAAGAGAGGCCTACCACGTCCTTGCCGCCAATAATAATGTGCCCATTGGTGGGACTATCAATAGTGGCAAGACAATTGAGTAAGGTTGACTTACCTGAACCTGAAGGACCCATAATTGCTACAAATTCACCTTGCGCTACGGTGAAATTCACATGATTAAGCGCACGTGTCATGTTTTCTGAATGACCATGTCGGCCCATCTTTCCGCCATAACATTTTGATACGTCACGCACTTCCACTATGGTGTTTGGATTTATGGTTCTCACCATCAGAGTTCCTTTCTTTAGATAATTGCCTAAAGAAAGACTAAAAAGCGCTCCTTACTGCGTTCTGGCGGGTACCTAACATTTACCTGACTTTTAGAAAATGGCACTAAAACAGCTTGCCAATGCGCCTACAATGCAGCTATGGTAAAAGATTCACTACATAGCAAAACAATCCTATTGGTAGACGACGAGCCCGAACTGCTCCATTTGCTGGAAACGGTGCTTCAAGCAGACGGTTTCGATAAGGTAATTACCGCAAGCGATGTTGCTGGCGGATTAGCTGCCTATGAGCAATACCATCCCGATCTCGCAATCTTGGATGTTATGTTGCCCGATGGCGACGGATTTACCCTCTGCACCTATTTGCGCTCTCTTTCGCCAGGACGTCCGCTGCCAGTGATTTTTCTCACCGCAAAAGACGAAACAGCAGATCGTCTTACTGGATTGCGCTCTGGCGCAGATGATTACTTAACAAAGCCGTTTTCCGCCCAAGAGCTTATTTTGCGCATGTATGCCGTTTTGCGCCGTTGTTACCCCGACGATGAACCGCTTCTTCGCCTAGCGCATTGCACGATAGACCTCGACAACGTTGAAGTACAAAAAAATGGATGCGAGCCCACGTTTTTAACTGCTAAGGAAAGCGAATTGCTTCGCATTTTAGCGAACAACGCTAACCGCATTGTGACCACTGATCATCTATGCGAAGAGTGCTGGGGGTCGTCGTTTGGTTACGAACAAAGCCTTATGACCCACATCAGGCGTATTCGTGAAAAAATTGAGCTTAACCCTTCAAAACCAGAATCGCTTATAACCATGAAGGGCCTAGGATACAAACTGCTCGTAGAAAAAGATGCACGATGACTTCTCGAAGCAACAATAAACCTCAAGGGAGATTTTTTGCCCTAAAGCACGTAGGTCTTTTTACTTGCATGGCTCTTCTTATTCTTGTGGTTGATATATTTCTCTATATTGCAATTGCGCTATTCGAGGCAAACGCTTCCTACTACGAGGGTACCGATCCTAATTCCACACAAAGCGAAGGACGGGTCCATGTTTCCGATGTCGCCGATTCTCTTCGGCAAGACGACGAAGGAACATGGATACTCGATGATAATGAAATCGAACAATCACTTCTTGCGAAAAACGCTTGGGCACTTCTTATTAACGAAAAAGGCGAAGTTGAATGGAATTTCAACACTCCTAGCGATTTCCCCTCTTCGTTTACGCAAAATGAAATCGCAGTCCTTTCGCACGACCGAGCATATTCAGGCTATGTTACTTTCATTTGGACGAAAAATTCCGATCTTGTCATAATGGGATATCCCGATTCGCAGTATGTGTTCTTCGGAATCATGCTTTCAAGCCAAACCTTCTTGCGCATCCCCCTCTACTTTTTGATGATATTTACCATTGACCTGCTCATTGTGTTCTTGCTGTATGCGCTCTCGCAACGCAGCTTGCTTAAGAACACTGGTCCCATGCTTGATGCGCTCGACAACCTTGCCCAAGGAAAGCCTGCCAAGGTTCGCTTTGGAGGCATGCTGCGGGTGGTAGGCAATCGCATTAATGCAGTATCAGATACTCTTTTGCGTAAAGAAACTGCCCGCAAAAATTGGGTCGCAGGAGTATCTCATGATGTGCGCACCCCACTTGCCGTTGCCATGGGCCATGCCGAGCGCATCGAAAACGACGCTACGCTTCCTGAAAACACGCGCGAATCTGCTGCCATTATCACGCGTCAAGGCGTTCGCATTCGCGATCTGATTGAAGATCTCAACATTGCTACCCAGCTTGAATACGATATGCAGCCTTTAAAAATTGACACTATTGTGTTGGCGAAGTTGCTTCGCAGTGTTGTGGCGGACTACCTGAATCAAGGAATGGATGATCATGCAGATTTCGATCTAGACATAGCCGAAGCAGCAGCTCATCTTTCCATAAGTGGAGATGAACGCCTTCTTAAGCGTGCGCTGCGCAATGCGGTAGATAATTCCCTAAAGCACAACCCCGATCACTGCCACATTACTATTTCTCTTAACGTAAACGAAAAGGGTCTTGCTCTTTGCGTTGCCGATGACGGTCGCGGCATGAACAAGGAGCAGCTGTTTGCCCTTGCAGTCATGCTTGAACGTGATTATCTGGGTATAGGATCACTTGCGGCACACACAGAAACAAGCATAACGTTTTCCAAAACTCATTCATTTGTACCCAACGAACAGAAAGAAGGAGGGCCCGAACTTCCACCTGACAACACGTCCCAAATATACGAAATTGAAGCACCCATAATTTCGTCTCAGAAAAAACCCATGGGAAGTAATGCAGATAATTTCCCTTATTCATCTGGTTCTTCGTGGGAGTTTTCGTCTATCCCTGCCAAGAAAAGGCCTCCTGCGCCACCTGTCTTTAGCAGCGAAGAATCTGATCCGAAAATGCCTTCTGGTTCAGGTGCGCATTATGTCCCAGTTACACCTTCTAATCCCGACATGACTTCTTGTCCCACTGTGCCTTTGGATGGAACTACGCATTCTGGCTCTGATGCAACCAATCCAGACGAGCATTACTTTACCCAGAATCGCTTCGTAACAGGCACAAACAAAACTACTCCTATCCCTCACGGTGGCTCAATAGGAAAACATGGCTTGGGCTTGCCCCTTATTGCTCGCATCGTTCTTGTTCATGAAGGCACGCTTACCATCGCAAGTGCCGAAGGAGAAGGATTTAGCATTATCATGACATTCCCGCTTGCTTAAAAAATTGTCTTGGCTTTTTTGGTATCTTTAAATCGAATCTGGATTTAAAAACAGCTAGAAAGTCTTACTCCATGAACCGTTTTTCGGAAAAGCCATCATCACCGAAGTCGTCTTCAGCAAACTCCGACCAAACACAACTTAAAACTCACTCCTCGAAAAACGTCGGCAACTTTGCAGAAAGCACTCTAACGCATTCTGTCAGCTGCCCCGTTCAAGACAAATGTGGCGCTTGTCAGTTTCTTGCCATACCCTACGATGATCAGCTCATTCGAAAACAACACGAAATGGCTGAATTGTTTGATAAGCTGGTTAGCAAACACACGGTAGTAAGCCCTATTGCTGGTATGGAGAATCCGTATTACTACCGAAACAAGGTAACTTCTCCTTATGTTCCAGGTAAAAAAATTCACCCAGGGCAAACAGGAGCAAAACCAAAAAAGAACCTCAAGAAAGCCTCGAATAACAAAACTTCGAAAAAAGCGTCACGCCCTGATACTGCTCGACGCGAAATACTTTGCGGCATGTATGCCGCAGGCACTCATAACGTAATTGCAACCGACAACTGCCTTTTGGAAAACAAAACCGCAAAGCGTATTGTGTTGGCAATTAAGCAGCTTATGCAGCGCTACCATATGGAACCTTACAACGAAGATACCGGCAAAGGTTTTGTTCGTCATGCCGTTATACGTGTTGGCCATGCATCAAATGAAATACTCGTTACCCTTGTCACTAACGAAAAAGCATTTCCTGGATCGAAGAATTTCTGTCGTGAACTCGTAAAACGCGTACCTGAAATCACCACCATCGTACAAAACGTCAACACACGACAGACCAATGTAATTCTAGGAGAAGAAGAAAAAACGCTGTATGGTCCAGGTTTTATCTTGGACGAATTATGTGGACTGAGCTTTCGTATTTCTTCGCATTCGTTTTACCAAGTTAATTCAACACAAACCGAAGTACTTTATCGCCTTGCAATTAAGATGGCTCATCTTTCTGGAACCGAAACCGTACTGGATGCCTATTGTGGAACAGGAACAATTGGACTTGTTGCAGCGAAAGGTTTACCAGAAACTCCGCAAAAGCACGCTGCAAAAGTGATTGGCGTTGATAATATTGCTGCCGCTATTAAAGATGCAAAGAACAATGCTCAGCACAACGGAATAGAAAATGCGCAATTCATTACCGATGATGCAGGAAAGTTTATGACGCGCCTTGCCGCTGAAGGAGAACAACTCGATGTACTCCTTATGGATCCTCCCCGCGCAGGAGCAAGTGAAGATTTCCTTAAGGCAACCTGCGCCTTAAAGCCAAGCCGTGTTGTTTATATTTCCTGCAACCCCAAAACACAGCAGCGCGATGTAGCCTATCTAATCAAACATGGATACCATCTACTGCGCATCCAGCCTGTGGACATGTTCCCTCATACCGATCACACCGAGAACATCTGTCTTCTTGAGTTGTAAATATAGCAAGTTGTAAATAGAGCCCAGCAGTTAATTACCTACACACGTTTTATTACGCTTAACGTATTGACTAATCCTCTTTTATTCTCTATATTAGAATTATTCTAATTCTAGTTAGGAATAACGATGAGAAAAAATGCTCGACAGATATTAGAAATTATCAATAACTCGAATGAGCACCTAACCGCTGAGCAGATATACATTCGTCTTAAGGAAAACAATTCCAAGGCGGTGCTAGCTACGGTGTACAACAATCTTGCGAATTTGTACCAAAAAGGGCTTATTCGTAAAGTTGCCGTTGCTGGATTTCCTGATCGTTATGACAAAATGGAAGTACGTCACGATCATCTTGTTTGCAAACAATGCGGAGCACTTTCCGATGTTGTACTGGAAGATCTGACTGCAAAGCTAGAAAAGGAAACGGGAGTACATGTACTGTCTTACGATTTAAACATTGACTACCTTTGCCCTAGCTGTGCGGCAAAACTTGAAACCACCGATGAAGAATTAGAGCCTATTAGTAAATAACACCACAAAGGAAGCATGCATCTCCTAGCCTCCAGACAGCAACAGAGGTGCTCTTCATAAAAGAGGGACGGACAAAACGATCGAGGCCAAAAGCCTCATGGAAGGAGCCTAACATGGCTAACAAGTACGAGGGAACTCAGACCGAGAAGAATCTCGAGACCGCTTTTGCGGGCGAATCTCAGGCTCGCAACAAGTACACCTACTTCGCTTCTGTTGCAAAGAAGGAAGGTTATGAACAGATTGCAGCTCTGTTCCAGAAAACTGCTGACAACGAGAAAGAACATGCAAAGCTTTGGTTTAAGGAGCTTGGCGGATTGGGTGACACCGCAGCAAATCTGGAAGCTGCTGCAGAAGGCGAAAACTACGAGTGGACCGATATGTATGACGGTTTCGCAAAGACTGCTGACGAAGAAGGCTTCCCTGAGCTCGCTGCAAAATTCCGCATGGTTGCAGAAATCGAAAAGCATCATGAAGAGCGTTATCGCGCCCTGTTGAAGAATGTTGAAACCAAGCAGGTATTCGAAAAGTCCGAAGTCAAGGTATGGGAATGCCGCAACTGTGGTCACATCGTAGTTGGCACTAAAGCACCTGGTGTATGCCCTGTATGCCTGCATCCTCAGAGCTTCTTCGAAGTACACGCTGAAAACTACTAAGCCATTACTCGGTTAGCACAAAACAATTCGTCTGATGAGTAAGCCCGAATCTAATCGGACGACAAGAGGTGCGAAAGCGGTCGGAATGCTCCGACCGCTTTTCTTGTATAGGTACTCTTCAATTATTGAGGCGTTTTTCAATATAGCTATCCAATCAGCCTGGCTAAAATACTAAAGGCACCCCAACCGCAGCAGGCACCTATAGCTGCAGCTATCAGAGTTTTTGCAACAAGTTTGCTCCACCAATACTTTCCAGCGCGCTGGTTCTTTTCGTTTAATACATCAGGGTCTTCGCCCTGCATAAACGCATCATAGGCACGATACGTAAATAGCTGCTTGTCGTGCTTAATCTTTTCTGTCATGCCTGCACTTATCGCAACAGGAACAAATAACACTGCAGCCGGAATTACTATTACTGGCAAACTTAAATCCATAAGGCAGGACATTACAACCCAGACGAGCATGGCAGCTCCAAAAATCAGCATTACTAGACCAAGCTTATTAAGCCTCTGGGCTTCTGCGCTTAACGTTGCTTTCATTTCTTCCACATCTCCTTTAATAAGCGAATCAACACTTACGTCAAAGAGATTGCTTAAAAGCAACAGGCTTTGCACATCGGGATAGGTACGATCGGTTTCCCAATTGGAAATAGTTTGGCGCGAAACGAAAATTGCCTCCGCCAATTCTTCCTGGGACATACCTAAACGAGCGCGATGCTCTTTGATATGCGTTGCCAGTTCCATGCAATCCCTTTCTGGTAGGAAATGTCTCAGATTGCGGATTACTCTACCACCTAATTGTTTTGACATGAAAGCATTTCGGAGATTATGCGCTTGTCAAAAGTTTTTGACAATGATGTGACCTGGGCTTTTAACCTTCGCTTACTCAAAGTTTCCCTCTAAAGTCCTTCTCTATATAATAAGCACTAGTATTTACACAATACATTTTTGTCACGAACCATAACTATTAAGGTAGCCAGTAAGGAGAGCTCATGCTTTCTGGTAACAACGATAAAAACTCAAAAGAGATTCCTTCTATTGTTCTAAACGGAATCAAAAACATCCCAGAGAATTACTCCTTACCAAAACTACATGGAAGTGAGTGCTTCAAGGCGACCCTTATTCGCCTTGCTATTCCTGGCGTATTCATTGCTATTTGTCTGCTTATAATAACCACCGCTCCCGCACAATCAGATTCTACTGTTTTGCAAGGCTGGATTGCATTTGCGATAGTTTTCGCCATTTGGTGGGTAGCTCACTGGTATTTCGCCAAGTGGAAAAACGCCAACAAGCAGAATAACCCCACACCTTACCCCCGTGCATTTATCACACTTGGCAAAGGCATATCTGCACTCATCCTGTTCTATCTCTTCACCATATTTCTAGAGCTTCTTTCCCTAACCGATACCGCCGATATCTCAATCCCCATTACCTTAATCTTAGGTTTGAGCTGGGATATTACGTGGAGATCAGGCATGCCACTTGCTATTCTCTTTATGGTAATAGCGCGTGCCTGCAGCAACGGCTATAAGAATTGGTGCGCAAGCGAACGTGAAGCTTTTGGCAAACGCATTCAGAAAGAAAACCTGACTCCTGTTGAAGCGCTAGAAGAACAGGTCGGTCTTGTCTGGTGGCTTGATGAAATTATTCGTGTGCTAGTTGCACTCGCTAACGCCCTAGGAGCGGTAGGCATTCTTGTCGCATTACTCATGCACTCCCCCATCACGTTAGTATTAGCAACCAGCGGTCTTTTCAGCCCAGAAAAAATCTCATATATCAGCTTTACTGTTCCATGGTTTAGTGAATTCATGACAGCAATTGGTCAACTGAGCGCCGCAGGAATGTGGGTATTTGTGCTTACTGCTGGCATCGTCCGCATTGTATGGCGTAAATTCTTAGACTGGTCTGCTCTTAACACTGCCGAAGAAATCCAAGATATCGAAGAGCGAAAAAGGGATGGCGAAGAGGAGCCGCAATTCGAGTGCATCGTTAATGGCGAAAAAGCTCCAGGTACAGAAGTACCAAATGTCGGTGTCTACCTTCAAGGTTCCATTATCAGAATCGGAAGAATTACAGGCTGGATTTCACTTGTCTTGGGATGCTGTTCTATCTTGATGTCCTTACTAAATCCTGCATTAAACGGATTCTTTGCAAACATCTTCCAAATTATTGGCGTGATACTTTCGGCTAGTGCGTTGCCTATTTTTGCGCTCATCTTATTCGTAGTGCTTGTGATTATTAATGCATGTGAATTGCGCTGGTATGAAGGCACAAATAAGACCCACAAGTCCATTCACAGCTTCATGAAAACAGCTAGACGCGTAGGATACGCAATCTGCTTGCTGTGCGTTGGCTATGCACTAGTAATGGCTCAACTTAACAACAACATTATCGGTTTGATTACTCAGAACGTCGCTGAAGGCGTGAATGAAGCCACTGTTTGGACGCTTGTAACGCAGTTGATAGTGGAATCGGCACTCTACCTGGTTATTATTGCAGTATTGTTATATGCCGCTTATCGATTCATCGACAACGAATTCATTCTTCCAAACACCAGCTACAACGGTGGCTACTCTGGCGCTTATAGCGGAGGTTACTCAGGCGGATCATTTGGCGGCTCTTCTGGCGGCAGTGGCGGTTCGAGCTACTCTGGTAACTCATGGGGAAATTCCTTTTCAACAACATATGTCGGCGGCAAAGCATATCACCAGCAGAATAATAGCTGGGGCGGCTCCACCATTTATGATGGATGGGGTTCAAAAGTAGGATCAACCCGTCAAGGCGTATTCGGAAATACCAAAGTTGAATATGGTGGAGAAAAATACGAAGTGCGCGATGGCATCTTTGGCGACAAAATTGTCACCGACGAAAACGGAAAAGAAGTCGGTCGCATTACCGAAGGTCTATTCGGCAACAACACTTTCAAGAAGAGCTAATGCGAGTTAGCAGCTAAAGTGTAGATAATATACGCAATGCTTACGTGTTTAGCTATAGATCAAGAGTACGTTTCTACTTATCCTCTACTACCCCATTGTAAAGGTATATACTGCAAGCCCAATAACAACTATCGCTAGCACAATTCCAATAATGATATTTGAACGTGACATATAAATAACCTCACGTTTCTAAACAACTTAGCAAGAAATTCAATAAAACTCACATTACTGGTAAAAACAGCGAGCGGAAACACCTTGAATGCAGATAGGGTGAAGGCAAAGCGTAGCGTACTTTGTTACGCGAGCTTTACCTGGAGCCCTAGCTGTGCCAAGGTGTTTCCGCACAGCGTCATACCGTTTCTTACGAGTATTGCGACGTTAGCTATAACGTCGTAATACGTACGAACTTGCGCTTGCCTACCTGAACAACAGCATCCTTAAGCATTTCAGGAGCTACGTTGTAGGTCTTAGCAGGAATAGCTTCACCATTTACTTTAACGCCACCCTGGTCAATCATACGACGAGCATCACCAGTAGAATTGGTAAGTCCCGCATCAGAAATCAGCTTTGCCAGATAAACCAAACCTTCATCGTTAGGCGTTAAATCAGCAGCAAATTCCGCTACATCGTCGGGAATTTCATGCTTCTTAAACTGCTTGTCAAACGCGGCTTCTGCTTCCTGGGCAGCAGCTTCGTCATAGTAAGCAGCAACGATGTTTTGAGCCAAATTACGCTTGCAACGATTAGGATGAATTTCTCCTGCAGCAAGCCCTGCTTCAATCTTGTCAATCTCGTTAACAGGTACCGTAGAAGCCAAACGATAGTACTTCACCATCAGCTCATCAGGAATTGACATAACCTTGCCGAACATATCGTTAGGCTCATCGGTCAAGCCAATGTAGTTGCCGTAGCTCTTAGACATCTTTCTTACGCCATCGGTACCTTCGAGCAAAGGCAAGGTAAGACAAACTTGAGGTTCCATACCCATTTTTTCCATAAGCTCACGGCCAGCAAGCAAGTTAAACAGCTGATCGGTACCACCAAGTTCAACATCAGCCTTAATTACTACCGAGTCGTATGCCTGCATGATGGGATACAAGAACTCATGAAGCGCGATGGACTGGTTATTGGTATAACGATTATGGAAATCGTCACGTTCCAAGATACGTGCCACCGTAAAGTTGGAAGCAATCTTGAGCAATTGCTCCAAATCCATGCTCAAAATCCACTCAGAGTTATAACGAAGCGTGGTTTTTTCAGGATCGAGAATCTTAAATGCCTGATCAACATAGGTTTGAGCATTTTCTTTAATCTGCTCGCGCGTAAGCTGAGGACGCGTCGTATTACGGCCAGAGGGATCGCCTATAAGAGCGGTTCCGTCACCGATAATAAGCGTTACCTGATGGCCCAAATCCTGAAAAGCACGCAACTTACGCAGTGGCACTGCATGACCAAGATGGATATCGGGTGCCGTTGGATCTACGCCAAGCTTAATGTTAAGGGGCTTGCCACGCTTTAGTTTTTCCATAAGCGCAGCTTCAGGCACAATTTCTGCCGTGCCCGACTGAATAATATGAAACTGTTCTTCAGGTGAAATCATGATTCCTCTTTCTTAAAACTTCGCAAAATTCTAGCACAGCAAACCAACCGAAAGGGTCGCCAATACAAACTGGTCTTGTTCAGATTCTTTATGGGTATGCCTCTGTATAGACATTGCGATTAAGAAATATGTGATGATTCATACCTATCCTTGGTCTTGCGCCAGCTCTTCCTTACGAAACTCCTCGGAACAAATGTCCTGATGTTGCACCTTCCGCTTTCGAAACCTTATCGCCACTCTTAAGGGCAATATCGCGTGCACGCACTGCTCGCTGAACCTTCTTAGTCGTTTCTGCCACATTCATTAAGGTTGTATCCACCATCAAAGTCGAAACACCCGCATGAATAAGTTCAGGTACCAAATGCGCAATATCAAGAGAAATCGCATTGTACAAATGACTGCGACCAAGCGCATCAGTAATTACGGGCATCTCGTAACCCTTGCGATCCTTCAAATGATGTGGACTTTTACGACGAGAACATGTTGAGCACTTTTGATTACAGGGACCCTGGCTCATAAGCAAACAATGTTCTGTAATCATTAATTCGCTTGAACCCATAATAGTTACGCCCAACGGAACCGAAGAAACTTCTCCCAGCTCTTCAATCTGTACCAAAGAAAGCTCTGGTGAGAGCCAAATGCGCTGAGCGCCTAGATCTGCCATAGCTTGCAGATCGAGCCTGTTGGTTACCGGAATATGAGGGCCCACTTCTGGCAATGCACCCATTTCGCGGGCATGAATCAACTGGCCAAAGTTTTCTACCACAACAGGCTTTCCTTCGCGAACGCGATTCCAAATATCAAACCCATTGCGTAGCTCTTCGTCGAACATATGAGAAACCGTAGGCAAAATAGGAATACACTGCTTGGGATAGCCTGCTTGTTCTGCAGTCCCTGAAAGCTGCCCTGCGATTACCGCCTCTCCGCGACGATAATTAAGCGCTGGAACATAAATAAAATCGGCGCCTGCACGCTTCGCCGCACGAGCACAAGCAGGATTGGTTGCCAAAACACCCACTTTGCAAGAATTCGTGCGAACAGGATTTGCGTATACACGCTGCGCTACCCGCTCGAGCGTGCGCCCATGATAGGACTCCAATAAGGCAGCTTCCAGCTGTTCTGCTGCACGCGCACGCAACTTGTGAAGCGTCGAAAAGCCCATGCCGACACCCTCATCAAGCGTAATATTAAGCTGCTTCAAGCAAAATGGCGTTGTTCCCATTCGATCGATATGATCTTGCACTTCTTCTTTTGTAAGCGCTTTTGTGCGGGCTTGCTCTACTACGGGCCCCTCAACACTTACTGAAACATAAGTGCCCAAAAGAGCATTGTTTGCCTCGAAAGAAAGCTTAGCAGGCTGCCCTAAATGAAGCTCTGCCTTTGCAACAACAGGAACCGCTGGCTTTCGCTCATCATCAACAAACGCCGCTTCAGCATTGCGTACACGGAAAACACGATCGCCCTTGCCTACCGCGCGATCTACCTTTAGCACCGCTTTTCCTGATTTATCGAAAGAAAGCGAATCTATGGTATGTATAAAATGTCCACGATTGGTCCAGAATTCAATGGCATCGCCCACATGCAATTCCTGCTCTGGATCAACGAAAACTTTGCCGTCCTTTACTCGCGCTACACGTCCTATAAAGATGCCGCGATTATTGGGACGACCATAACTCATTATTTCGTTACCGCGCTGGCGCTCTAAATACGCCGTAGTAAACCCACGAGAAAATGCCTCCGAAAGAATCTGGCGCTCAGCATCAGTTGCGCGAGGATTAATCGGTTCACCTTGCGGCATTTCAACACTACCGCAATCAATTTCTGCACGCTTTTGCTCTTCTAGCCAGGCCAATGCACGATCAAGGACTGCACGGTATACTCCCACTACGCTCTTAACGTATTCAGGAGACTTCATTCGCCCTTCGATTTTAAGCGATGTAGCACCTGCAGAAATAAGCTCTGGAAGGACATCGATAGTGCACAAATCTTTTGGAGAAAGTAGGTGTTCACCTGGTGCATCAAGCGTTTTGCGCAACGCAACGTTATGCAGCGTATAGGGCAAACGACACGCCTGAGCACAACGACCACGATTCGCCGATCTGCCCCCTACCATAGAAGACATAAAGCACTGCCCCGAATAACAAATACACAAAGCTCCGTGTGCGAAAACTTCCACTTCCATTCCAAGTTCTTGCGCGAGTGCAGACAAACGCGCAATCTCCTCAAAGGAAAGTTCACGAGCCAGCGTTACACGCGATGCTCCTAGAGCAGCAGCCGCCTGCACTCCATCTTCAGTATGGGTGTTCATCTGAGTTGAAACATGCACTTCACAATCGGGCATAATACGGCGAAGCTCGAGAGAAATGCCAATATCTTGAACAATGAAAGCATCCACGCCACAGCGATATGCCTGACGTGCCAACTCAAGAGCATCTTCCACTTCTGAAGGAAGAACGATGGTATTAAGCGTGAGATAGATCTTTACTCCGCGCAAATGAGCGTAGTCGCATGCCTGCGCCAAATCTTCAAAGGTGAAGTTTTCAGCTCCACGACGAGCATTAAAATGCCCCGCACCAAGATACACGGCATCTGCTCCAGCTTGAACTGCTGCATGCAAGCATGCCATATTTCCAGCTGGCGCCAATAATTCAACGACGGGCTTAGTAATCTCTGTATCTATTATTTGTTCCATTCACTATCCTCTACATAGCGAAACGGCCATCAGATCGATGGCCGCCTAAGACAATCTTTTCAATAGACTCTACGCAGACTGGGCCTTGCTGTCTGCATCCTGCAACGCAGCTATTCCTGCATCGTAGTGAGACTGAATATCTGCAATACGAGAATCGTAAGTGGAATAGTCAAATGAACCGCTTTGCGGAGCCTTTACATCTTCGTACAACTGAACATAATCCGCCAAAGCAGTTTGGAGCTCAGTTGCGCCCGTAACGTATGCCTTGTGAATTTCTGTCATAGCATCAGGAGGAGTGAGTGCGTTTAAATCTTTAACACACTTATTAACCGCTTCAAGCTGAGCATCAAGAGATACTACTTCGCCATCTTTTACTGCGGTAGCAAATTCTTCCATGTTGGTATCAAGGGTATCCATGATGGTGTTCACTGAAGACATGTATTGGCGATTTTGCGTTTGAGCATTTTGCTCAGCGCTTTCGCCCGAACAACCAACCAAAGCAGCTAAACATGCCACACAAAACATTGCTGCCAGAATAATACGTACTTTCGCTTTCATAAAATCCTTTCGAACGTTCAAGAACGTTTAAGCAGAAGTGTATAAGGTATTACTCGCAAATACCCGCTAAATACCGAAAAGTTACCAGAATGCAAGGTCCCTTCACAAAACCTAAGCAACGCACCACTAGCGAAGAGACCTAGATCATTCGGTGGGTTCGGTTTCGCCGCCGTCAGGATCAGTAGTTTCACCACCACCAGGATCAGTAGTCTCATCACCACCAGGATCAGTAGTCTCACCACCACCAGGCTCAGTGGTTTCACCACCACCAGTGCCATCACTAGGAGGAGTTGGAGTGCTATCGCCTCCCGTCTCTCCACCAGATTCGGTTTCTTCTGTTGTGGTTTCTTCTTCGGTTGTCTCCTCATCAGGAGTCATAACCGTATCGCCTTCATGCTCAGGAGCTTCGCCTTCCGTACCTTTACCATGACCGAAGTCGTGCTGAGTATACTCAAGCTTTTCGTCGGTTGTTGGGAACTGCTCGATAGGCTGGCCATCAAGAACAGTACTCATGAAATCGCCAAATACGTCGTCCGCGGCAACATAGGAAGGCATCTGAACTTCTTCACGACCACCAATCCAAATTGCTACTGACATTTGAGGCGTAATACCACAGAACCATTTATCGCGCCAGTTTTCTGAAGTACCAGTCTTGCCTGCTACAGGCTGACCATTGGAAATCGCTGCACCACGACCAGTACCATTAGTTACTACCTTTTCCATAACCTCAGTTGCAGCCTGGGTCAAAGAGGTTTCCAGAACCTTTTCGCCTGTCGTATCTGCGGTAAAGATAGTATTTCCTGAAGCATCAGTAATGCTCTGGATACAAACGGCTTCGTGCCTTGTACCACCATTAGCAATGGTCGCATATGCCTGTGCCATTTCTCGTACAGTTACTTCTTGAGCGCCCAGCGTAATGGAAGGATAAGCTTCAAGCTCCTGCTCGATTCCGCAGGTTTTAGCCATATCAACAACTTTTTGTGGACCAATTTCTGTACACAACTCCGCAAAACCGGTATTGGAAGATACCGCAAAGGCGCTTGCAACAGAACGGGTGCCATAGTTGGAGCCACCGTAGTTTTCTACTTCCCAACCATCGATATTAACGTGGGAAGTACAATTCAAATTCGTTTCAGGAGATACGCCATCGTTGAGCGCTGCCAACAACGTAAAGGTCTTAAAGGAAGACCCTGGCTGACGTTCTGCCTGGGTAGCCAAATTGAACTCATTTGTGTCGTAATCCCTACCACCAATCATCGCTTTAATAAAGCCGGTATCGGGATCAACCGCAACCATAGCTAGTTCGAGATTGTCAGACAAACCAGAAAGCTTAGCGTCCGCTGCTTCTTCTGCAGCCTTTTGCGTGTCAACATCAAGCGTGGTTACAACAGTCAAACCGCCCTTAAATACTTCATCACTTGAGTAATCTTGCAACAAAGTATCACGAACATAGCTTGTGAAGTACTTGTACTGATACAAGCCATCATCTGCATCAGACATAGTTACGTTTAGGGTAATAGGTTCAGCTTGCGCAGCGTCATGTTCTTCTTGAGAAATAACGCCATTGGAAAGCATACGATCTAATACCAAATTACGACGTTCCAAACAATTATCAGGATTGTCGATAGGATTGTTGTAGGTTGGAGCCTGAGGAATACCGATAAGCGTTGCCGCCTCGGCAATAGTTAGATCCTTGGCGTTTTTAGAGAAGTACAATTCCGAAGCTGCCTGAATGCCATAAGCGCCTTGACCATAGTTAATGGTATTCAAATACATCTGAAGGATTTCATCCTTCGTATACATTTGTTCAAGCTGAATAGCAATATACGCTTCGCGAACCTTACGCTTAAGTGTAGATTCCTGCATTTCATCTGCCAGAATCGTATTGCGAACAAACTGCTGAGTAATTGTTGAAGCACCTTCATGGCCAGTACCCGTAATATTTACCCATGCTGCACGAGCAATACCCCAAAGGTCTACGCCGTTATGTTCGTAATAGCGCTCGTCTTCCGTGGCGACGGTACCCTTCGTTACGTAGTCACCCATTTCGCTCAGTTCAATAGGATCGCGATTCTCTAAGTAAAGCTCCGCAAGCAACGTCGTACCATCACTTGCATACACCTTTGTTTTTTCAGCTACGTTGTACGCTGAAGCATCGGTATAATCTGGCAAATCCTGCAACCAAGCAAAGCAAACAGCAGCTGTTCCCAAACAGCCAATTCCCAAAATTGCAGCAATAACTACACCGACGATTCCCAAGCGGAATCCGGCACGCTCCTTGCGAGCTGAATGCCGAGACCTTCTGGCTCGTGAAACCATACTACCTCCAAACTACAGTTCAGAGTATTTTAACACTCTCTGAACAAAGTGCCTCGTGAAGGAACGTGAGGGTATACTGTTTTCACGTACGCCACAAATGAATTTCACGTCTTCGGCAAATTTAATTGCCCCATTTTCACTAAAGCCACCAAAAACAGCAAAGGTTTTACCAACACGATGAGTCGTTACAAAGAAAAAACCGTTTGTTCCCTAGAACAAACGGTTTTGTTTTAAGTTGAACGAGGATCGTCAGTGCCCTCTTAGAAACTACTCGCTTAACAAGGCCTCATCGTCGGCAAGCTTCTGCGCACCCAACTCAATCTGGTCTGCAACCACAGAATTACCCGTTCCGCCATACGTGGTACGAGCCGCAACGATGGATTCCAAATCAAGTGCACCAGTAATATCAGCCTCAAACAAATCAGAAGCATTCTTAAAGTCTTCCAGAGACAAGTCATCCAAATCGCAGCCGCGCTTATCGCAAAGTAGCACCAGATGACCTACGATTTCGTGAGCCTTACGGAAAGGCAAACCCTTCTTAGCAAGATAGTCAGCCACGTCCGTTGCGGCAAGATAGCCCTTCTTTGACTGAGCACGCATAGCATCGGCATTGATCTTCATGGTAGAAATCATGCCCTCCATGCACGCCAAGCAATCGTGCAGAGTCTTGCAGGCATCAATAACGCCTTCTTTATCTTCCTGAAGGTCTTTGTTATAAGCAAGAGGAAGGCTCTTCATAGTGGTAAGAAGCGCCATAAGGTCGCCTACGACACGACCCGATTTACCGCGAATCAATTCAGCGAAATCAGGGTTTTTCTTCTGAGGCATGATGGAGGATCCTGTTGAATACTCATCTGCCAAGGTAATGAAACCAAATTCGGAAGTTGACCACAAAATGATTTCTTCAGACAAACGAGACAGGTGAATCATAGCTACTGAGCAGGCATAATCCAAGTCAAGCAAGAAGTCACGATCGGATACCGCATCAAGAGAATTAGGAATCATAGAAGCAAATCCCAATTCTTCGGTAGTCATGGCACGATCGAGCGGATAGGTAGTGCCAGCCAAAGCAGCCGAACCTAAAGGATTAACATTTGCTGCATCATAAGCCTGCTTCAGTCGCGCAAAGTCGCGAGTAAACATCCAGAAGTACGCCATGAAATGATGAGAAAGCAATACTGGCTGAGCATGCTGCATGTGAGTATAGCCAGGAAGAATGGTGCCCATATTTTCGCGTGCAGCCTTGATAAGAGCAGCACGCAGCGAATTAACATCATGCATCAGGTCCTCTGCAAGCATTTTTGCATAGAGGCGTGTATCGGTAATAACCTGGTCATTACGAGAACGACCCGTATGAAGACGTGCACCCGCATCGCCAATATTTTGAGTGAGCACCTTTTCTATGGACATGTGAATGTCTTCGTCGTTAATGTCGAAAACGAAATTGCCCTCTTCGATAGTCTTCTCGATTTCAGCTAAGCCAAAAACAATAGCGTCAGCATCTTCTTTAGAAATAACACCCTGCGCTGCCAACATGCGTGCATGAGCACGAGAGCCAGCAATATCCTGATGATACATTGCCTTATCAACGGGCAGTGAAGCGCCGAATTCCTGAGTGAATTCGCTTACTCCCTTTTCAAAACGACCTGACCATAATGCCATATGGAAACTACCTTTCTTAAATAGTTGCCCTGAAGTTACTGTTTGCTCTCAAGTTGCCAGAACTATTCAAAATTATCTCTTGAACAGATTGCTACTTGGGTACTTCTCTTGTTAGTTACTTTATTCAACCGACGGTAAATCGACAGCTTTCCGTTAGTACACCTTAGCGCACCTTAGTTGGCACATCTTACGCTTTGACACACAGTTAGCGCGCACCCCGAGCAGCTTAACGCACCTTAGTTGACGCCTCTTAACGCTCGCGTGTAGAAACGAGCAGCAAAATGCCGCCAATCAAGTTCAAGAAAATGAGCGTGCATACACCAAATGCTGTCGTGTTGGGTTTCGTTCTTTTATAAATTCCCCAACAATGAACCGTCATAGGAATCATCCAGGCAAGAGGGATAATGGCCCAACATACCGAAACGGTAGAAATAATCGCAAGAATAAAAGCAATGAGACGCAGGGTGTCATCGGTTGATGCAGCGTTTTGAGCCTGCGCATACATTTGACCTGGCTGTTGAGGAGCCTGGCCATAACCCTGAGGCTGGGCATATCCTTGAGGTTGCTGAGAATACCCTTGAGGTGCCTGTTGTGGCTGAGCTGGCTGAGGCTGTGGTTGAGGTTGAGCAGCCTGCTGCGATTGGGGCTGCGCAGCTGGCTGAGGTTGAGACTGAGGCATTTGTGGCTGAGCAGGTTGCTGCTGAGGAATAACTGCATCAGCATAATTATCAGTCCACTGATTTCCATCCCACCAGCGAAGTTTTGTTGTGTCACCAGACGGATCGGGATACCAACCAGCAATTGGGTTCGCCATTAAGAACACTCCTTAAATACCTTAGAAACAAGCTTTAACTATAAAACCTATTTTGCGTTGCTTCATAATACCTCGAATTATTATACAGGCACCTGCCACGAACCTTACAAAACCAATAATTCAACCTAAATAAAAAGGCAGCGACCAAAAAAGTCGCTGCCAATACATAAGATCTAGAGCACTACTATCTTCCTAGAATTCTCTAGAAAAGACCACTTGTAAGTAACGAATAACCTACCCACTGGCCACATTATTCGCCGTCAGTCACACCCTGTTCACGACGATTCTTAGCCCAAACGCGCGTAGACAAACCATACAGGTCAATGAAGCCCTTTGCAGACTGATGGTTGAAGGTGTCTGCTGCGTCATACGTTGCCAGACCATAGTCATACAAGGAGAAATCGGACTTGCGACCCGTAACCGTGCAGGTACCCTTGTAGAACTTCAGGCGAACAAGACCAGTTACGCACTGCTGAGTAGTAGTCAAGAATGCGTCCATAGCATGCTTCAATGGTGAGAACCACTGACCGTTATAAACCAACGTTGCCCAGTCATGTTCAATGTGAAGCTTATAGCGTAGAACTTCGCGCTCAAGGCACATATCTTCAAGACCGCGATGAGCTTCAATCAAAGCAAGAGCGCCAGGTGCTTCGTAGCATTCACGGGACTTAACACCGATCATGCGGTTTTCAATCATGTCGATGCGACCAAAACCGTTAGCGCCAGCAATCTCGTTCATCTTAGCAATAATGTCCAGATAGCTCATCTGCTCACCATCAATAGCAACAGGCAAGCCAGCCTTGAATTCAATGGTGATTTCAGTTGCCTCATCAGGAGCCTTTTCAGGATCAGTAGTCATGGTGTAAATATCCAGTGGAGGACGATTCATTGGATCTTCCAAAACGCCGCATTCAATAGCACGACCCCACAGGTTGTCGTCAATAGAGTAAGGCTTGGACTTAGTGGTAGGAACTGGTACGCCATGAGCCTCTGCCCAGTCCATTTCTTCCTGACGGGTATGCATATCCCACTCACGAACAGGAGCAATAATTTCCAAAGTAGGATCAAGTGCCTGAATAGAGGTTTCGAAGCGAACCTGGTCATTACCCTTGCCCGTGCAACCATGAGCAACATACTTAGCACCATACTTGTGAGCAGTATCAACCAGATACTTAGAAATCAAAGGACGAGAAAGCGCAGATACCAGAGGGTATTTATTCTCGAAGTGAGCATTTGCATACAGAGCCTTAGACAGGTAATCTGCCGCAAAGTCTTCACGCATGTCTGCGATGATGCAATCAATTGCGCCTGTTGCCAATGCACGCTGCTTTACTTCTTCAAGACCTTCGTGCTCCTGGCCAACTTCGCCAACAACTGCAATAACATCCAGGTTCTTTTCGTCCTGAAGCCATTTAATGCATACGCTTGTATCCAAGCCGCCTGAATAGGCGAGAACGCATTTTTCCTTTGCCATCGTACAACCCTTTCTTTGAGGTGAATCTACTTGATCTATTGCAACAAACCGTACAAATCGTATTTACTGAGCTAAGAATTCAGTGTCTTCTTCTGCGGGAGTTTCCTCTTCAGCATCAGGAGTCCAACCATTGCGTACCGCATCAATCATGCCAGGCAATGCAGCTAAAAGCTGATCGATTTCTTTGCGCGTAACAATCAGCGGAGGCAAGAAGCGCAGCGTATGAGGACCAGTTGCATTCAAAAGGAAGCCCTCATCTAAGCCCTTTGCTACTACCAGATTTGCATCAATGCCCTCTTCAAGATCTACACCGATCATAAGACCCATGCCACGAACTTCAGTAATAGCATCAATCTTGTCTAGGCTTTCAGCAAAGTAGTCACCCAATTCCTGAACGTCATCATCGAAATGACCGCGCGAAAGCGTTGCCAAGGTTGCATGAGCTGCAGCCATAGCAAGGTTGCTGCCACCGAATGTTGAGCCATGATCACCTGGCTCAAATACTTCAGCAACTTCGATACGTGCCGCACAAGCACCCATAGGAAAGCCTGAAGCGATACCCTTTGCCATAGTAATAATGTCTGGCGTAATGCCCATATTCTGGAAAGCGAAGGGGAATTCGCCACAGCGATAAAAGCCGGACTGAACTTCATCAACAATGATAAGCATGCCATTTTTGCGCGCAAACTGTGCGACTTCATAGAGCACATCAGGATCCCATGGATGAACGCCTGATTCGCCCTGAACGCACTCGAGCATGATTGCGCATACATCACCAGGATTTTCAAAGAAAGCACGGTGTACCGCATTCATGTCATTCATAGGAACATGAATAAAGCCGTCGGGCAGAGGAGCAAATGCTTCCTGCTTTGCTGGCTGTGCCGTTGCGGAAAGCGTAGCCAAGGTACGGCCGTGGAAGCTACCATCCATAGTGATAATAGTTTGACCGCCCGTTCCTTCCTTCTTGGAATACAGACGAGCTAATTTGATAGCGCACTCATTTGCCTCAGCGCCAGAGTTTGCAAAAAAGACTGGCCAAGGTGCGCGGAAGAACTTAGGAATGCAGGTGTTCAGCAAATCAGAAATAATTTTTGCCACTTCACCACGATTTTCAATGTGGTAATAATTGCTTACATGAATCAAGCGCTTCGCCTGAGCAGCAATTGCTTCGGACACTGCTGGGTGGCAATGACCTAAGCTGTCGGCACCAATGCCCGCAATAAAGTCGAGATAGGTTTTACCCGTATCGTCCTTAACTTCCATGCCAGAGCCTTCGACCAGCATAACAGGCTTACGATTAAACGTATGCATTACGAAATGATCGTCTAGTTTCTTGGCTTCTTCAAAGCTCATGGTTTTCCTTTCTTATATTTAACGCATTAGATTCTAACTGCTTAATGCGTGAAATGGGTACTGATATTTACGGTTTTCATTATGTTTCTCTTATAAGTTCTCACTTAAACGCGATGCAAGAATACCCAACGGACGCATTTCTTCTTTTGTAACGTGGGCTTTGTCATCGTAAATCAGCGTGCCCGAACCACTTGAGGTAAGCAATTCAACCAAAATTGAATGTGGTTTGGTCCCATTAACAATATGAGCGCGAGGAACGCCGCCTTCTAAGGCACCAACACAAGATTGTAATTTAGGAATCATGCCGCTGCTTACCTTGCCAGTTGCCAGCATCATGCGTGTTTCGTCCAGCGTCATTTGAGATACCAGAGAATCCTTATTACTAAAGTCTTCATAGAAGCCGTCTACGTCGGTTAAGAAGACGATCTTGTGTGCACCAATAGCTGAAGCAATCGCGCATGCTGCGGCATCGGCATTAATGTTGTAAGAGCCATCATCTTCACCCTTACCCACCGAAGCAATAATAGGGATGTAATCAGCAGCAATCAAAGCGTTGATATAGCCAGGATTTACCTCTATTACCTGACCGACACGACCGAGACCAGGATCTTTTTGCTTTGCAATAATAGTGCCTGCATCGGTGCCATTAACGCCTACTGCAAGGTTGCCGTGCTCATTCATGGCAAGAACCAATTCTTCATTGACCTTACCGATAAGCGTCATTTTCACCACGTCCATGGCTTCATCAGTGGTAACGCGCTGACCGTTCTTGAATTCCACCTCAATACCAAAACGATTCATATTTGAAGTAATTGCCGCACCACCGCCATGTACAATAACGGGATTAACTCCCATGATCTTCAGCATAACGATGTCGCTCATTACCGCATGGCGCAACGTAGGGTCAACCATTGCTGCCCCACCGTATTTAATAAGAACGGTTTTTCCCGTAGCGTTCTTGATCCAAGGAAAAGCCTCGATCAAAACCTCTGCGGTATGACTTGAAGTTATTTTTCTATCCCTAGCGTATTTCATGAGCGATAATCTCCATTAATTGAAACGTATTCGTGCGAAAAATCGCAGGTCCAAATCGTAGTTTCGGCAGAACCTGCGCCTAAATCGGCCTCGAGAACAATCTCAGAGGCCTCGAATCGTCGCAGCGCTTCCTCTTCATCGAAGGAAACGGGCAAGCCTTTTCGCAAAACAGGCATACCCATAATATCGATATCGACTTGTTCTTGTTCGAAGTGGGCACCTGACCTGCCAAGGGCTCCTGCAATACGTCCCCAGTTAGCATCATGACCGTACAATGCCGTTTTTACCAACGGAGAATTTGCTACGGTACGAGCAGCTGCATCCGCCTCTTCATCATTGAGTGCACCACAAACATGCACCGTTACCAATTTGGTGGCGCCTTCACCGTCACGTGCCATAGCACGCGCCAAACACTGGGTTACTTCACGAAGGGCTACTTTGAATTCTTCAAATGCGATTGAATTCTTCGTAAAGGCCGCTTTATCTTTGCCGTCAGTCGCCTTGCCAGAAGCAAATGCCACACAGGTATCGTTAGTTGAGGTATCTCCATCAACCGTTACTTTATTAAAGCTGCAATTAACCGCTTCAGTTAAAGCCTCATGCAAAAGCGATGCTGGCACAGGAGCATCAGTGGTGAGCACCGAAATCATCGTTGCCATATTAGGCATTATCATGCCCGATCCTTTTGCCATGCCTCCGACGGTAAAAGTACATCCTTTAAACGTTGGATCAGTCGACTCGTAAGAAACAGCCGCTTCCTTAGGCACGGTATCGGTAGTCATAATGGCACGCGCAGCACGGTGGCCAGATTCATCTGTGTCTCCTGATTCCTGCAGCTCAACATGCAAGGCAGGAACACCTGTTTTAAAAGGGGTAATATCGAGCTGCTGGCCAATAACGCCCGTTGAAGCTACCAGAACATCTTCTTCGGTACAGCCAACAATATCTGCTACTAATGCTGCCGTAGCGCGAGCGCGCTCTAGACCAACCACACCTGTAGCTGCGTTAGCAATACCAGAATTAATAACCATAGCGCGTGCAAGACCGTAACCACACCCATCAAGATGCTCACGAGAAACGCTGACTGGAGCTGCACAGAAAACGTTTTGAGTAAACACTCCTGCTGCAGGGCATAATTCATCTGCTTCCACTAAGGCCATATCCAGACGATCAGGATCGTCTCTAAAGCCTGCGTGAATACCACCAGCCCTAAAACCACAAGCCGATGCAACGCCACCGCCTTCGATGGTGTTCAGCTTCAATTCTGTCATATTATTCTCACTCCTATGAGGGGTTAGCAACGGAAGATAAAGCTGTGGCTTCATCGAAGCCACAAATAAGATTTGCGCACTGAACCGCCTGGCCAGCAGCGCCTTTTACAATATTATCAATAGCGCACGTAGCCACTACGCAGCCAGCATCGGCATTGTAAGCAACGCCTACATGAGCACGATTCGTACCTACTACTGATGATGTTTTCGGTTGCTGCCCTAAGGGCAAAAGCGAAACAAAGGACGAATCTCTATAGGCTTCACTGTATCGTCGATGAATAGATTCTTGTGTTTCGCTTGCACGTGCCTCGTCAGTCAGCTGAATAGTAACGGTAGAAAGTAACCCACGCGTTGCAGGTGCAAGGTGAGGCGTAAAAATAAGACGACCAGGAATCTGTAGGATTTGTTCAATTTCAGGGGTATGACGATGGCTTGTTACCCCATATGCTTCAAAATTTTCATTAGCAGATACAAAGTGGGTACGAGCTGTTGCGCTTCTGCCAGCACCTGAAACTCCTGAAATGGCATCAGCAACAACGATGCCCTGAGAAAGACCAATTACAGGAGCGGCAGCAAGAGACGTTGCTGTTGGATAGCAGCCAGCACAAGCAACGAGTACGGCATTGCCTTGAGCATGCTGTTTTGCTGCCTGATCAAATGCTTCACGATTTAATTCAGGCAGACCAAACGTAGCTGTAGCTAAAAGCTCGGGAGAAGTGTGTTCTACTTTGTACCACTTTTCATAGGTTGCCCTATCGCGCAAGCGATAATCTGCAGACAGATCGACAACCGTAACACCTGCTTGCAAAAGACTTGGAGCAGATTTCATAGCAACCGTATGCGGTGTAGCCAAAAACACCACGTCGCAGTCAAAAAGATCAGGATTGTCGTGCTTGGTGTACGTCAAATCGGTAACACCAGCAAAAGCAGGATAAACCGATGAAAGTGAGGTGTCTGCATCAGAGTTGGAAGTTGCAACGCAAAGTTCAAATTCAGGATGTCGCAGGATAATGCGAACCAGTTCTGCTCCCGCATAGCCAGCTGCGCCTACGATACCCGCCTTTAACATTGACTCTTCCTTCTTTCTCTGAGATTTTTGCTGCGTTTCACTCAAAAATCCCACTTCTAGTCGTTCTTTTTTGTTCCTATAAAATGTAGATTTTTTAAGAGTACTCCAAATTGAACGCTTGGAAAATAAAAAGCCCGCATAAATAGGCAAGAATCTACAAAAAAGTTTAACGGAACACCTGTAAGCGTTATAAGGCATAAAAAAGCAGCCATTTTTCACTTTGATGACTCGATCCAGTGAAAAACAGCTGCCGAGGAAAAGGGGGTATCGAAAAAGTCTTTTTAATACCGTTGAAATTTAGATCAACGCAAGCCTTACAGCTCTCCTGCTTCAATTAACAAAGCATATTCGTGCATAGCAAGCTTGTAGCTATTCTTGCCAAAACCTGCTAGCTGACCAATGCATTCACAAGCAGTTACTGACTTATGACGGAATTCGTCGCGCTTATGGATGTTGGACATGTGGCATTCAATTGCAGGAACAAGTTCGTGAACTGATTCCAAAGCGTCCATCAAAGCATAGCTGTAATGGGTATAAGCACCAGGATTCAATACAACAGGAATCTTTTGACCAGCCTTTTCTGCTTCAAAGTAGAGTTCCTGCAAGTGATCAATAAGTTCACCTTCGCAGTTTGACTGGTAAGCATGAACTTCAAAACCAAGAGTTGCACCGTATTCGGTCAATTCCTGAATAAGATCAGCATAAAGCTGGTTTCCATACTGGCCTTTATTGCGAATGCCATAGAAGTTATTGTTAGGTCCGTTAATAATCTCCAAACGACGCATTGTTCCCTCCTTGTTTGAGCGCCTCTCATATGCCCATTTGCACGAGGTAAGTTATGGGCATCATTTTGCGCAATGTACTTAAGCTTTGATTGAGTAATCCCCACTGCTCAATCTATGCGTAATACCCTTACGTCGCTTAGTTGCTTTGCGCTTCGTGTCGGGCACTAAAGCGGCACCCGACACGTGCTACTACTTACAGAGTACCTTTTCCCTTATCAGGGTTTTATATACTTACCTGATCGAATACTTATTATTTTGTAATGTATTCGCGAATGTAACGTTCGATACCCGTTACGCAAGCAAGCAGTGTTTCATTTACTGGTGTGGGTACACCATACTTTGCACCTTGTGCAACCACAGCACCATTAATAACTCCCACCTCAGTTGGGCGATGCTTTTCAAGACTCTGCAGAATCGATGGCTTGAAGTCATAAGGAAGTCCTGCACGAGCAAGCTCTAATACATCCATAGGATCGCTATAAGTCAAAGCAACTCCTGCTTTTGCTGCTACATCCATTCCTTCTTGGACAGCAGCTTTTGCCGTTGCAACAAGCTTTTCTTCTTGATACATATCCCCATAAGGAAGATGGGTAATGCCACATACTGCACCGGTAGCAACATTAACTAGCAGCTTGTCCCAGATAACACCCATGATGTTTTCAGAAATGATGCAATGCATACCCGCTTCTTCAAATGCAGAACCAATTGCCTGAATACGATCGGTAATACTACCGTCAAGTTCACCAATATAGGTGTCTTTGCCAGGAATGGTTGCCTGTACGCGACCAGGCTCCAGCAGCATTCCTCCGATGTAGGTTTTGCCACCAATAACATGCTCTGCCCCTACTACTTCACAAAGCACATCTTCTGCACCAAGACCATTTTGCAAAGACATAACTGCGGTATTAGGGCCTACTAGTTCTTTACCTTCTTCCATGGTTGCTTTAGTGTCGAACGCTTTGCAAAGCACGATTACCAAATCGCAAGGACCAATTCCTGCAGGATCGGTATGTCCCACAGGATGAGCGATTTCTTCACCCGTTGGCGTTACCATTACCAGTCCGTTTTCATTAACGGCATCCATATGAGCCTGACGACCTACAAAATGTACTTCGTTTCCCGCTTTGGCAAGTGCACCACCAATCGTACTTCCCAGCGATCCGGTTCCAAGAACACAAACCTTCATAAACTCCCTCTTTTCTTGTCGATATTTATCAAGATTGTTTCAGAAGGCTATTCTTCTGGAGCAACCAGTTCGATCATAGGACCCTCTGGCAACACGAACCAATTACGAGGTTTACCTTCTGCTTGAACAACACCTTCAACGTTGTAAACCTTTTCCAAAACCGCATCTACATCACATACTTTGATGCCAATATGCGTTAACTGACCAGCATTGCGCTGAGCTGGGTCGAACGACTCATCACGCTGAAGCTGAATGCCCCCTACCCATACCTGCTCCATAGATGCGACGTCGTTATGATCAAGTCCCTCTGGCGCCGTCAAAGTAATGCGAAGGCCTAAAACCTCCTGAAAAAACTTCAAATCACGCTCAAAATTTCGCGTGCGAATTGCCGCATGATCCACGTAAGGTTCCATCAAACTATTCCTCCACCTCAAAGAACTTCAAAATATGCTTAGCTACGCAAACAACCGTACCGTCCTGATTGGTTACGATTACGTCGGCATAGGTCTTCATAGCCTCTTCATCCACCTCTGCAACGGTATAAGTTGCAGTAAGCGTGTCGCCAAAGTATACCGGTGCGGTAAAGCGAAGGTGATCATAGCCATAAGAAGCGCTTGGGATAGGTGATTCGTACTTCTGCTGAATGAGCGTAGAAGCAGTGCTTCCCAAAGCAAAGGTCAAAACACCATGAACGATACGAGTACCGTACTTGGTGGTCTTCATGAATGCTTCGTTGAAGTGCATCTGGCTGTAGTCACCCGTGATGCCACCAAACATATATACATCCGATTCACTAATGGTCTTTGTAAACGTGCAGCTGTTTCCAACTTCCAAAGGTAACTTTGTCATGACTTCCCTCTCTACTTTCCTCAAAACCATAACTTTCATAAATCAAATAGCTTGATTTATCAGCAGATATAGCAGTTTTTAAACCATGCTCTGCCCTCGGGTATTACCCTACCCCAGAATCACGTAAGTATTTCCCGCATTATTTTCATTAAACGTTGCGTAATCTATGCAAAAAAGTACTGAAAGGAATCTTGCGTTCAGGAAATACGAATAATGCCTGTTCAGAGGGATGTGTATTTGATTTGTAGCTTTACGATATTCATGTTGCACTTCAAGCGTATTTATATAGTTTTGTAATAAATAGCTTCCTTCTTCGCCTACAATTAGAAACTGTTCAAGGAGGAACAATGAACCTTGCCCAGCTTTCATATTTTCGCCATTTAGCAAAGATTCAACATTACACGCGCGCGTCTGAGGAGCTGCACATTTCTCAATCGGCACTTTCTCATTCCATCGCGTCACTCGAAGACGAACTTGGATGCAGCCTGTTTAGAAAAGAAGGTCGCAATGTTTACCTCACCGACGATGGACGCGTGTTTCAAAACTACGTCGATCAAGGTCTTGCAGCAATTGAGCAGGGCGTTGCAGAGTTACAGCAGCGCCATGGCATGCTCACAGGAGCTATAGAAATTGGTGCTATTGCCACCGTACGTTCAGGCTATCTTCCTGCAGCCATGAAGGCGTACACCGATCAATACGGATCGCTTGTTGAATTTCATGTAGCTCAGGGTGAAACAGGGCCTTTAAACCAGCGCCTCGAACAGGGTGTATACGACTTAGTAATCGCAGGGCCTCACCATAAGCCCGATATCGAATGCAAGACGCTGTTCTATCAGCAATTGGTAGTTGCCGTGCGCCGCGACCATCCGCTTGCTTCCCTTAAATCAATTCATTGGGACAACCTGGTAGGACACACGGTTAACACCTACCGCCGAGGAATTATGGTAGGCGAAACGCTTGAAGCATTCCTTAAAGCAACAAACGCACCCGTAGAAAAACTCACGTTGGTACGTAACTACGAAGATGAAGTTATGCTGGGCGCTCTAGCAGTACACGAATCTAGCGTGGCACTCACCATGCTCACTTCAAACTTGCTCCCTGATCCAAATATGGTAATTATTCCTTTAGACATCGAAGGGGCGGAAACGTTTTATCCCATCTCTTTGACGTATCAAAAAAAGGCAATGCGCACCCCTGCAGCTCAAAGCTTCATTGATTTTCTGCTCACGTTTAAAGCACCTGTCTATGAACGTGATGATTTTCGCAAGGAGTAACCATGAAAGACGGTTTTATTACGGTAGCCGCTGCAACCCCAAGAATAACGGTGGCGGATTGCAAATACAACGCCCAGGCAATCATTGAAAGTGCTGCCTCCATGGCAAACGCTGGAGCAAAGATAATCGCACTTCCTGAATTATGTATTACCGCTTACACCTGCAATGATCTGTTTTGGCAAACAACACTCCTTGATGAAGCAGAAGAGGCGCTCTGTCGTATCGCACAAGAAACCAGCGCCCTTGACGCTCTTATATTAGTAGGTATGCCTCTGCGCGTTTCAGGTAAGCTTCTTAATGTTGCCGCCGTTATTTCTCGTGGCGAAATTCTTGGTTTTGTACCCAAGAAAAACTTGCCAGCCTATAACGAATTTTACGAAACCCGTCATTTCACTCCTGGCTCAGAAAACATGGGAACTATCACCTTCAACGGCTCGGAAGTCCCCATAGGAACAAATTTACTCTTTACCTGTTCAACCATGCCCGACGTGGTGGTAGCCGCAGAAATTTGCGAAGATTTGTGGGTACCCAATCCACCAAGCACTTCTCATGCTTTGGCTGGCGCCACTATAATTTGCAACCTGTCTGCCAGCGATGAAATGGTGGGTAAACGCACCTATCGTGACAGCTTAGTTTCAGGGCAATCTGCTCGCCTTGTTTCAGCTTATATTTACGCCACAGCAGGAGAAGGTGAATCTACCACCGATTTGGTATTCGGAGGACAAAACATCATTGCTGAAAATGGAGTAATTCTTGCCGAAACACCTGATTTGCAAGGAACAACCGAAAACGAATCGACGGGGATACTGGCCACCATCGACGTAGCGCGCCTTGCTGCAGAACGTCGTCGTATGAGCACCTATCCCGCCAACGATGCAAGTTCCTATCGCACAATTTCCTTTGAATTAACCGTTGAAGAAACGGTTATCGCTCGCCACTTTGACGCAGATCCCTTCGTACCTGCAAACCCCGCCTTGCTTGATCACCGCTGCGAAGAGATTCTTTCCATTCAAGCTCTTGGCCTAAAGAAACGCCTTGCGCACACCCACGCAAATACTGCAGTAGTAGGTATTTCTGGTGGCCTAGATTCCACCTTGGCACTTCTGGTAACGGCACGAGCCTTCGACATGCTTGGACTTGATCGAGCAAACATCATTGCGGTTACCATGCCTGGATTCGGCACCACTGATCGCACCTATACCAATGCTTGTTCCATGGTGAAATCTCTTGGAGCAACGCTTAGAGAGGTTTCTATCAGTGAAGCAGTACTGCAGCATTTCGCTGACATTGATCATGACCCTTCAGTTCACGATGTAACCTACGAGAACAGTCAAGCGCGAGAGCGCACCCAGATCTTGATGGATATCGCTAACCAAGAAAATGGTTTAGTTATTGGCACTGGTGATTTATCTGAACTGGCTCTTGGCTGGGCGACCTACAACGGCGACCACATGTCTATGTATGCCGTTAATGCCTCAGTTCCAAAAACGCTTGTTCGTCATTTAGTTCGTTACTTTGCTTCTACCTGCGAAGATAGCAAGCTTTCTCAGGTATTAACCGATGTACTGGATACCCCAGTAAGTCCCGAGCTTTTACCTCCGACCGATGGCGCCATCTCTCAAAAAACAGAAGACTTAGTTGGTCCTTATGAACTGCACGATTTCTTCTTGTATCAAATGCTTCGTTTTGGATTTACTCCGAGCAAAATATATCGCATAGCGCTGCTGGCATTTAAAGAACGCTACGATGCCGACACTATTAAAAAATGGCTTCGCACGTTCTATCGTCGTTTCTTCGCGCAACAGTTTAAGCGCTCTTGCTTGCCTGACGGACCAAAGGTTGGCAGCATTGCGGTATCACCCCGAGGGGATTTGCGCATGCCTTCAGATGCCTGCGCTACGGCATGGCTGGAAGAAGTTGATTCGCTGTAAAAAAGATCTCCTCATAATAGAACATTTGTTCTATTATTATATACCAGTGAGCGGATGGCTGCCTACCTGAACGGAGGTAAGTCATGAATGATTTAATTCTCGTTTTGGAATTACTTTGTTTAGTGCTGTTGCTGCTTTTAACGCATAGGCTCATAAAGTAGCGCAGCCGCCCACTAGCGAAGGGGACGGCTGGCTGTTTCCTGAGTTGTCAAGCAGCCAATCCCGACGCCACGGGTGACCGCTCATTGGCTATTGTAGCAAACCATAAAGAGTTTCACTAAAAGTTCTTATCGAAGTTTTTCTTAACCTCTGATGCTTGAGACTTACTGAAATAAGCATCACTGTCAAAGAATACTAGGCACATTAGCGAATTTCGTAGCGTCCGGGCTTACGCTTAATTTCACGCGATTCCATAGCAGGATAGCCCAGGATAATGCCGCCAATAAGTTTGCCATGGTCGGGAGCAAACTTTTCATGCAAAGCATCCCCTGCTTGGCATACCGCTTCTACCCAACAAGACGCAATACCTTCAGCATGCGCCATCAGTACCGCATTTTGCATTGCAGCAGCAACACTTTCAACGCAGCTTGGCAACATACCATCGCTATATTCAGGCTTGTTTAAAAATGCTAGCAATACCGTGCGTGCCCCACCAAGCGCAGAAAGAAATTCCAGCGTTTCTTCGACAACTTCTGGATTGTTCTTAAAGCGCTCTTCTAGTTTTTTACGCTCAGAAAACGCAGTCGTTCCCATTTCCGCAATGAGATAGGAGAGATCTTCATCGTTCGTAAGAGCTACAAAATACCAAGGCTGTAGGTTCTGGCCCGATGGCGCCCACATTGCAGCTTCGATGATTTTCTCAAGCTTTTCCCTTGGTACTGGTTCGTCAGTAAATTTACGAACGCTACGACGAGTTTTAATTGCTTCCATCAATTCCATGTAAGTCCCCTTTCCCTCTTGATTTCATTATGAATTGCTTATCTTCGTTGTTCAAATGAAATATCGGATACTCAGCAATCTGTTTTATTAATTATCCTCATAGCTGCAGATAGGCCGCAAATCTAATTTCAAATCCAAAAGCAAGCATTCATAACATTTCAAATTGATTCAACTGATACCTTATTTCCATTTCATATAAAGCCAATTTCTTCAGATTAATTAGCTTTCAATACCCCTATAATTACTAAAGTATATGCGCGCGGAGGGGGAACTATGGAATACCGCGTGAGTTGTCCAGTATGCGATATCTGGGGAGAAGTCGTATCTTCGGGCAATGATTGCACAATTACCATCAATGGCGGCGAAGCACACGTAGGCTGTGTTGTGCTAGCTATACCCCGCCCTTCCCTTACAGGACATGGCATTAGCGCCACCGTTTCCGTACTCAACAGAACAGGACACATGGACGATGCTCTTGCGTGCGAAGTCGCTAAACAGATAGCTTCCTCTCGCAACTGCGTTGTGGCCTGTTCTTGCGGCATTCATGTAGACCACGCTTCCGCAGAAGCTATTACTCAAATTCGCGAAACGATTCCTAGAATTGTCGAAGATATTCTTGCCTTGCTTGAACGCAAAGGACACACAAACCCGACTTCCTAGTTCAAGTCTTATACCAAACTAAGTCTTCATACTTAGCATTCCGTTATTAAAGAAGTATTAGCACATTTTGTGCTTGGCCTACCTAAAGGAGGATTATATGAACAAGATTCACGACTTGCGCACCGCGCTTGATTTTCTTCGTGAGATCCCTGGTCAGATTGTAGAGACTGACGTTGAAGTTGATCCTGAAGCAGAATTATGTGGCGTTTATCGTTATGTAGGCGCTGGCGGAACGGTTCCTCGTCCCACCAAAGAAGGCCCTGTTATGATTTTTAACAACATCAAGGGTCATCCTGATGCTCGTGTTGTAATTGGTCTTCTTGCAAGCCGCACTCGAGTAGCACGCATGCTTGATGCCGATCCACGTCGCTTGGGATTTTTGCTCAATGATGCGGTCCTCAACCCCGTTCCTCCTGTGGAAGTTCCAGCTGAAGAAGCCGTTTGCCAAGAGGTAGTTCATTTAGCTACCGAAGAAGACTTCGATGTACGCAAACTGGTGCCAGCACCTACCAACACTCCTGAGGATGCCGGTCCCTACATTACTCTTGGTATGGCGTACGCTTCCGATCCAGAAACAGGCGAATCAGACGTAACTATCCATCGCTTATGCCTTCAGAGCAAGGATGAAATTTCCATCTATATGGTTCCTGGATCTCGCCATATTGGTGCCTTCTATGAAAAAGCAGAAAAGCTCGGAAAGCCTTTGCCAATCTCTATCAGCATTGGTGTAGATCCTGCGATCGAGCTTGCTACTTGCTTCGAGCCGCCTACGACCCCAATCGGTTACGACGAGCTTAATGTGGCAGGTGCGCTTCGCGGAGAGCCCGTACGCATGACAAAGTGTCTAACTATTGATGAGCGCTGCATTGCTCATGCTGAATATGTTATTGAAGGCGAACTGCTCCCAGGAAAGCGTGTTGCAGAAGACCAGAACACAGGCACTGGCAAAGCAATGCCTGAATTCCCTGGTTACACTGGCCCTGCTAATCCTTCACTTCCCATCATTAAGGTTAAAGCAGTAACCACACGCAAGAATCCCATCATGCAAACCTGCATTGGTCCTTCCGAAGAACATGTAAGCATGGCTGGTATTCCAACTGAAGCAAGTATCATTCAAATGGTAGAAAAGGCAGTTCCTGGTCGTCTTTTGAACTGCTATTGTGCAACCCCTGGTGGCGGAAAATACTTGGCTGTTCTTCAAATTAAGAAGAGCTCTCCTGCTGACGAGGGTCGTCAACGTCAAATTGCTCTTCTTGCTTTCTCTGCTTTCAGCGAGCTAAAGCACATCTTCTTGGTTGATGAAGATGTAGACCCCTTCGATATGAATGACGTACTGTGGGCCATGAACACTCGTTTCCAAGGAGATGCCGACATTATCACCATTCCTGGTGTTCGCTGCCATCCACTTGATCCTTCAAATGATCCCACCATGGATCCCAGCATTCGCGACCATGGCATTGCTTGCAAAACCATCTTCGACTGCACCGTACCTTACGATCAGAAAGATAGATTCCAGCGCTGCCAGTTTAAGGAAGTTGATCCAAAGCATTGGTTGCCTGATTTTGAGTTTTAATATCCAATCAAATGCTTCGGCGCCTTTTACTGGATAGACATAAAACCTAACTAAATCCCGCCTGTCGCTCCTGTGGCAGGCGGATTGTTTACCTAGAATAATTAGATAGACAAAAAAGAAATGAGAAGCATATGGATAGACTCGTTGTTGGAATAACCGGAGCAAGTGGTACCGCCCTTGCGTGTCACTTTGTGCGACAGGTAAAACAGTTCACCGATTGCGAAGTTCATGTAGTTGCCAGCAAAAGTGCGCAACTTACTGCAAGCTATGAAGCACCTGAGCTTTTCGAACGTATGCTTCAAAGCGCAGATGTTGTACATGACAACACTAGCATTGGCGAATCGATTGCGAGTGGTACGTTTAAAACATGCGGAATGACTATCATCCCCTGCAGCATGAAAACAGTAGCAGGCATCGCAAGTGGTTATAGCGACAACTTAGTATTGCGCGCTGCCGATGTAACCCTAAAAGAACAACGTCCGCTTGTGCTTGTAGCGCGAGAAACACCTATGAGTCCTATTCACTTACGCAATTTAAGTACCTTGGCAGCACTTCCATCAGTATCAATTCTTCCTCCAATGATGACGTATTACCATCACCCTAAAACCATTGAAGATATGGAAAACCAACTTATTGGAAAAATATTCGATCGTTTTGGATTTGCCTATCCTCCCTTTGAGCGCTGGGAAGGATAAAGTGCTACCTCCAATTGATTCGTACGAGAATATATTGTTTAAGCAAAGACAAGATCGATAGCAAAAAGTGGAGCCAAGTGCTCCACTTTTTTATGCTGATACGAATTTGCAATAATGCAATTTCCATCCTGCAAGCACACTGTAAAACCTTACTCCTGCAATCATACATAACAATGCAAGAAACCCCACGAGACGTGCACTCGCGGGGTTTCAATTATTTGAAGATCAGATTACTTCGACTGAGAGCTATAACTAATTACTAGTTATTTTTCGTCTACAGCCTGACCAGCTTTGAGAGCTTCGAGACGAGCTGCAAGAGCTTCGAGCTGCTTGTTAGTCTCTTCGTCTTCGATGCGCTGCTGTTCCTTGTTGTAAGCATAGTCGTCGCGGATCTTCTCATTGTCGCACATGAGCAGGTAGAAGATTACACCAACTACGAAGCCGACGCCGC